>Ga0058702_10000061_pt1 | contig 120251 bp, 111 predicted proteins | sample AgamicOrSfe_FD_83781 | JGI IMG/M metagenome (GOLD analysis project Ga0058702, IMG submission 83781) | Agave microbial communities from Guanajuato, Mexico - Or.Sf.e | ecosystem: Host-associated > Plants > Phyllosphere > Phylloplane/Leaf | place: Guanajuato, Mexico | collected 2012-05-30 | reverse complement strand
ATAATATCCTAAGTACTAGGCCACATTAGAATAGTTTAGTCTATCTAGAAGACTTTATACCTCTACTCTATAGATTATAGCCTCGTCTAAATTAAGCATCTAATTAACTATGCCGAAGTCCTTAATACTCTACTCTAGTACTATCCCCTTATAGGGCTTAATAGCGGTAGAGGAGCGAGACGATAGGGTATAGTAATCTAGACAAGAATATATGAATTAGGCGCCTAAACGCTAAGGGATGTCTAGGACATACGGTCTTATAAACTAATAATCCTAGCAAACTTTAGTTCGAAGGACGCCGTAAATGCCTACTAATCTATTCACTAATTAATCGAAGCCCTTCTATAACTCTAGTAGGACCTCTTATTATAGGACGATGGAATAAGGGCCTAGAGGAACGAGTTCTATATTAGTACGAAGCTGATCGAGACTACCTTATAGGACCTTATGTTTATAAAGGCCTATAAGCTACTACTAGAGGTATAGATAGAGGGGAAATCATTCACTAAGCGGACTAGCAACCTAATTAAAGCGTACCGCCGTTTAACTAGTAAGCCCTTAACACTAACCTAACTTTAGCATGCTATAAGGGCGTAGTTTAGTATACTAAAGGCTAGCGACCTACTTTAGCGATATATACATAGAAAGGTACGAATAGGGAAGGAGCTAACATAGACACTACTAGAACGATAATCATGTCCGTACTATGACTGCGACTTCTCCTATTACTATATATAAATTAAATGTTTAACTACCTACGCTGTCTAGATAAAGATAAAGGAAATATAGTCGAATATGTCCAATGAACTATAGATAGACATAACGATAATGTTAGAACTCATCGTGCTTATAGTAGTTAGCCCTAGCTTAATAGGAGTCCTATAACGGCGATAGCTAATACTATACTAGATGGCTGTCTAGTGTCTATAGAAAGCCTATCTGTCCTTTAGTTTCGACTCCCTAATTAAACTATAGAATAATAAGGTAGCAAAGAACCACTATATGTAGTTACTTACGAACTAGATCTTAACGGACTGAACTATGTGCCTTAGCGATAAATACTTAAATCACAAATATACACTTAAGTCGTTCTATAGACTATAAGGCGAATACCTATAGGACGTGAAGTTGTCTTAGGGACTACGATACCTATAAGATAGCGTATTCAGCCTCGTAAGGACTACCTCTAGCGACTAGTAGGACGTTTATAATAACACTATTTCATAATCGACAAATATGGCAACTATTTCGTAGGACATTAGGGAGTTAGATTAACGCTAGCTTTTAACTAAGCCCTTATAAAACAGCATAGAGGAGCAGTATATAGAGGTTCGAATCCTCTAAGGGACTTAGGGTGCATCTCCTTTATAGGCCTAATGTAGCTAGTTTAGCCGATAGTTAGATTAGCTGAAACAAATAAAACAACTCATCGTTCAAAATAACATACATGTACCTGCTATTCGCAAGCGGAACGTGCGTAGACAAATTGTCTGGCGGGGAAGACTCGGCTACAACTTGTCTTGATCACCTTGTGTTGGGTAGCACTGCGTGAGATGAATGTGCTCTGAAACCATGCACAGTGGGTTTTCAAGCCTAACTCCGCCGTCATGGTCTGACACATGCACGCTGGCCAGCTTGCCACGTGTGCACTGCATGAGGTTAATGCTGGCTGCCGTGCCGCGAATTTGATTATTGTACTCGTATGTAACAAGTAATGAAATCAGCAGTCGCAGGCTTACAGCCTGTTAAGATGAACCACAGTCCCGCGACAGTACAAGTCATGGATAGATTGAATGAACAATTCTAGGTACTGACCAAGAAGCGCCAGAACGGACAAGTCGGCATGTCCAGTATCACATCATGTATTGCACAAATTATGACACTTTCTACCCCCTGTAAGAAGGAGTTTGTGTTGCCTTGTTTTGCTCAGCCCTGTTCGAGGGCGTTTGGTGCCGCTTTTCGCGTTGATAGTGATCAACAATTCGCACGATATGGTTGCTGCCCAGTTTTTGCACTGTAGCAACAACATGGACAAGGATGTGCCTTGCAGACCAAAGTTACCTTATGGAGCTTCCCTACCGCAGAGCTCCACTGTCTCAGACAACGGTCCTCTTACGCGAGACACTGCGCTGGAATCGCATATTATCGTCAACTACTGAATTGTATAACAGAAACTTGCACGCTGTCGGCGGTCGCCAGGCAGACAGAGGCCAGTATCACATGCTCGTGTCGGTAATACATAAAATCAGCCGCAATCATGAAGAGGCTGAGAATAATAATTGGAGAGGAAAGTGCACGGTGCTCCTGATTTCTCTTGAGCGCCTTCCGAAACCTCGTCATCGAACTGCCAACAACGGGAACTTCGACCCCACAAGACGCTAGTGCTTCAAAGTTCAGGAACACTTTTCTGTGCGAAGTCTCAGGATTACAACCAATACTAGTTGTTTTACGGGGTTGCCTCATCTGCACTGCATCTTCGATGGTCATCTGACATGTTGTTGTCAACGGAAATGCGATTTGGCACGACTGATGTACCAAAGGTTCGGGCAAGGTAGCTGTGCAGTATTCGGACGCGGGCCAGAAAATTTCGTCCCATCTGAGTATTCCAGGGTTGTCTGTTTCAAGATCGAGGTCTCGTGCTCATCTTATCACCGCGTCCCCGAGCCGCACTCTATACCCGGGTCAGGCAAGGAAGATCGACGAGTCGCTTAAGCCTGCGTCTCATCAAAGCATCATGGGAGTCTCGTTATTTTGCTCCGTACCGTACTTGCCAATTATACCCCAAACCCATATTGCCTTACCCAACAGATCTTGCCGTCTTGGCGCACCTTCTGCGGGCCGTCGCGTCACCTAGTAATTTACAGCCAGCTCCACGAATGGGACAGCCGCGCAAGCTTGATTGACAGCAGCAGCCAACTCGCGATTCCATCAGGGCCGCATTTCAATCCTTCGAAATTCTTCCCTCTCCTTTATTGACTCTGCCACGCCCACTCCTTCGACTCCTGGCTGATCTCTTTTCAACTTACGTTTACGAGACGAGTTGCCCTTCCTTTCAACCCAGCTTTAATTACTGTGCTACGCTACCCCGACTCCTTGCCAGCGCGCTGTCGCCATTTGATCACCAGACCGGACTCGACATTAAGCCGCCTCATTACAACCATCTTTCTGGCCATACATCTCCCTCCACCACCCACCATTCTGATCTGACAGCCTCGCACCCGTCGCCCCGCATTGTCCTTACTACTTCCACATCAATTCAAGCACTCGGCTGCAACTCTTCTTTTCCAGAACTGATATCCGAAAGAGTTAGCATCGGCCTGGGCGTCAGACTATACCTCCGCGAATAACCTCTTGTACAACATTTTCTCGGCTCTCCTTGCCCATTTTCACGTCTACAATTTTTTTGCGTCTCGGATAGGCTGGATCCTGTCTAATCACCTTTAAACCGCTTGTCGCGTACAGGTCATCAATCACACATAAAACGGCTTCCTTACTCGTCCACCACTGGACCACGGGCCTTTCGACAGTGAACCATGCAGACTCGGACTCAAAACTCATAACATGCAATGACTACTGCAGTAGAACTAAGATCGCTCCTGCTCGATTCTACTCATCAGGACTCGCCTACCACTCCCATCTATACCTCCAATGGCGCACTCTCTGCTTCGCTCACAAGGCCGACACCGAGACCCTTCGTCCATACAGCTGTTTCCATGACCTTCACGACGCCTTCTGCTACAATCACGAGAAGCCAATCTTCCATTCTCCCCTCCGCCAAATCCACCAATACCATGTCATCCCCTTCATCGAGGCGCGAGTCGCCCGAAGACACGGTTGACCAACTGCCAGCCGCACGGCACAGTGGCCCAAACACTTTCTCCCATTCACAGGCCGTTCCTTTCGAGGTATCTTCTCCGAACCCTCCGTTTACCACTGCTATGGGTGAGGCTTTGAGCAGATCCAAAGGTTCTGGCCTTATCCGTCGCCTGTCACGTGGAGCGCATAACCGCTTACGCAGACGCGCATCTACCACTCAAACCAATCGTATTCGAGATCAAAGTGCTGGCCCTGTTCTGGTACGGCGTCGAAGCGACAGCACTAATACTGCCGACTACACAGGTGACATGTCTGATTTTGACCTGGAACCGACCTCGGAAGACGGCGCAGAAGATAACACTTCGAACGTCGTCCCTACAGAACCCATCAATGCACTCGGTATCAGCGCTGGCCGCAGAGATGCCGGAGCCATATTCGAAGGTGGCATCGCTCCAACCATTTCCGCCGTCCTTGAACAAGGAACCTGGCTGATAAAGGTCACTAAGAAGAAAAGGAAGACCCTCAAGTTCAGACTCGACACTTCCGCCGCAAAAGTTTGCTGGAATCAGACCGATCCGACCAAGCAATTTTACATCGATGACGTTCGCGAAATCCGCGTGGGCGCAGATGCTCGGAATTCTCGCGACGACATTCAGATTCCGGTCGATATCGAAGGCTGCTGGATCACCATCGTTTACGACGTTCCTGCAGGATCGAAAGGCCGCTTGATCAAGACCATGCATCTGATTGCTCCCAATGAGTATATTGTCAAACTCTGGACCGATGCGCTCAAAGTCGTTGAACGCGAGCGCATCGAGATCATGAATGCTCTATCGTCGGACGCCACCAAGAGTGAGCGAAGCAAGAAGATGGCCTGGAAAGCGGCTATCGCTCGCAAGAACTCATCAAGTCCGTCCGAAGATCAGAGAATTTATTTCGATGACGCCGAGTGGATCTGCCGCAAATTAGAAATCAACTGTCCAACCGACACTGTTCGTTACAACTTCAACAAGGCGGATACCAGTATGGTTGGCCACCTGAACTACGCTCAATACGTGCGCTTCGTCGACCTTTTTAAAGTCCGCAAGGACTTCCAAGCCGTCTACAATGCAGTAAAGCCTAGCGACGAACTCGAACTGAGCATGGAAGGCTTCTTTCGCTTCCTGCGTGACGTCCAGTGCGTCGACGTTGACAAAGACCGATCGTACTGGGAAAACAAGTTCGAACATTTCTGCAGGATTCAGGCCTCGAAAAGTACAGACCAGCTACCAGCCACTTCGGTACCCAGCATGAGCCTGCAAGCCTTTCAGAACTATCTTACATCTTCAACGAACGCCTGTCTGGCATCCACGCATACTGATGCAACGCTCGATCGCCCCTTGAACGAGTACTTTGTCTCTAGCTCTCACAACACTTATCTGTTAGGAAGGCAAGTCGCAGGCATGTCCAGTGTTGAGAGCTACATCAATGTACTTGTCAAGGGCTGTAGGTGTATCGAAATTGACTGCTGGGATGGCAGAGATGGCAGACCTGTTGTCAACCACGGAAGAACCCTGTCTACCGAGGTCCTGTTCGAGGACTGCATTTCTGTCACTAACAAGTACGCTTTCACTTCGTCATCCTACCCTCTGATCATCTCGCTTGAGGTTCACTGTAATCGAGATCAGCAATTGATCATGGTAGAGATCATGAAGAAATACTTTGGCGATACTCTCCTACTGTATCCGGTCTCCACCAACGCAACCATCTTACCGTCTCCGGAGGAGCTTCGCAATCGTGTCCTAGTCAAGGTCAAGTCGACACATCCGTTCGGCGAAGATACAAGCTCGCAGGAACTGCTAAATGGTCGTCGCTCCAGAAGCGCAAGCACCCAACAAGCACGACCTGCTCTTGATACAACTAACCTGCCCATGTCTCCACCGACGCAATCCGGCGCACTCGAGAGCCCGCAATCAAGAAACGCCACGTCCTGGTCAACCCCACGAGGATCTTCTGCAGTATCTGTGAACCACATTCCTTCTGCCGGCAGCTCCGGAAGTGAGAGCGAGGCTGCCACGCCTCTACTCGACAGCAACAAGAAGAAATACAAGACAAGCAACATCATACCCGAATTGAGCGAACTCGGAGTGTATACCTGCGGAATCAAATATTCTACATTCAGCGCTCCCGAAGCTCGCAAATATAACCACATATATTCGTTTGCTGAGAATACGTTCAACAATATCTGCAAAGAACCCGATTCCAAGCACCAACTGGAAAAGCACAACATGCGGTACCTGATGCGCATGTACCCCGCCGCTCGTCGAATTGACTCGTCAAATTTCAATCCACTCCAGGCCTGGAAGCGAGGTGTTCAAATGGCAGCTCTCAACTGGCAGACATATGATGTCAATCTTCAGATCAATGACGCCATGTTCGCTGCCGGGCTCGACAGAACTGGCTACGTCCTGAAACCAGAGGAACTCCGTCAAGCAAAGCACCTTCCTCTTGTGGATGTCATGGCCGACAACCAGTCAACAAATGAGAAGAAAGGAATGAAATTGGCAAAGTTCTCTGTGGAGATAATATCAGCTCAAAGGCTACCTCGGCCGCGCGATCATAACCCCGAGCAGGGCATGAATCCATATATCGAATTTGAGATGTACTCTGCTGAGGAGCGCGCTCGCGGTATTGCTCGAGGTGAAGGCGGCACTGACGCTTCGGCTCGTGACGGGTTTTCTGGCATCGGTACTCCCCTTCGCAAACGCACCAAGATTGCGGAAGGTAATGGATTCGACCCTGTCTTCAATCAACCAATTTCGATGACTGTTGAAACCAAGTATCCAGGCCTCATTTTTGTCAGATGGACTGTCTGGAATTCTCCCGACGGACGCAACTTGTCGCCGAATAGTACCATGCTTGCGACGTTCACAGCCAAACTCAGCAGCCTGCAACAAGGATATCGACAACTGCCACTTTTCAACGCGTACGGTGAGCGCTACCGTGATGCCAAACTGTTCGTCAAGATCAAGAAAGAAACGCCGATCCCACTGCATGCAGATGAAGTGTCTTATACCTTCAGAGAGCCGGCACCGAGCCCTCGGATCGAACCCGCGCGAAGTGAGCGTTCATGGCCTCGCAAAATATTCAGCCGTACACCGAGTCAGCGTAAAAAGAGCAGAGAACCTTCTCCCTACGGCTCATTCAGTAGAACATCTAGTCTGGACCGAAGCCTGACCTGACGGGTGAGCTCACACAACGATGCAACACACCATCACTTCATTTGTCCACGTCTGTACAACAAGAACGACCTTTTTTTGTCATATATCTTCGAGTTTGACCAATCGCTGTCACAGAGGATACCCGAACACCAGCTATGTCTGGACATACATTTTTCGATTCTTGTAAATCACCGCATTATCATCATTGGATATTTCATTCTTGGAAACCAGAGAATTTCCACTGTCATTACTATCGATGTACTCCAATTTCATGCCGAGACCATGTTAAACAGCATTCATGGCTCGACGGGCGTCAACTTGAAACTTTTATTTAGCATACCCTGATACCCACCATCGCCCCTCAGACCCATGGAAAGAGGAAAGACACGACTTTCCAACGACGAAATACAGACCAGTCGACGAACCGACGCTTACTATTCTTGTACCAGCCTGGTGTTCTGTTGCCTTGATGGCCAGATCACAGGCCTTTGGACATCTACTTCAACACCGCATCCAGTCTTGCTTCTGGACAACACGATGACCGGCTCGCAACGTCGCGATCGGTTACCGTACCCCTTTGTTTTTCATTTCTTGCCACCTTGACCAGTCGACCTGGCTAGGTGCAGCCATTTTTGGCTCATTCTAACTACCATTTTTCGTTTTGAGACGATGACGCCGACGACAGAGGGAAGAGAACCAGCTTTGTCTCTGATGACTGAATCGAATGATTCACATCGCAGCGAATCCCATTTTTATCTTCTTGCCCGTTGATCGCAGACAATGATGTCGCGACGGGGTTGTAGTTAGTACAATGAACCGCGCATATGTGCGCTTTCCGATGCCTTTCTGGCGTCATCTACCGATTCTGCTGAGCCTTCTTCCGTGATATCTGTGATTGGTATTACCATGGTAGAGAGGTCCAAGTTAGTATCATCTGTTTGGAGGCGAAAGTCATACACTGATAGTCGATAATGATGCCGTATCTGTACGCTTGGCACAGTTGTCAAGGACTACAGCGCTGGAATCGGCAGCAAATCCTGAACCGTTAATAGATCTGGCGACTTGCGCATCAGCTGATTGCTGATTTACACCAAAACTGCCAGTGGCCTGGACATGGGACGTCGCGAACATGACACGCTGCAAGACAAGAATGTGGTAGATGTGAGCACTCATCGAAAAGATGCTCTTGTGAAGTGTGTTTGATAAGTATACTATCTGAAGGCCATTTCGACCGATCGCTAAACCGTCATGATCATCCCATCACCCTGCCTGAGTGCAGAAACGCCGTAAAATCAAATCCATCGACCGTCTACTGACCACCACGGAGTCTCAGCACCAAGTGCAGGGTAGACTCCTTCTGGATGTTGTAGTCAGACAGAGTGCGACCATCCTCCAACTGCTTTCCGGCGAAGATGAGACGTTGCTGGTCTGGTGGGATACCCTCCTTGTCTTGGATCTTTGACTTCACGTTGTCGATGGTGTCTGACGATTCAACCTCGAGTGTGATTGTCTTTCCGGTCAAAGTCTTGACGAAGATTTGCATACCACCACGAAGACGAAGGACAAGGTGGAGAGTAGATTCCTTTTGAATGTTGTAGTCGGAGAGGGTGCGGCCATCCTCGAGCTGCTTGCCGGCGAAGATCAAGCGCTGCTGGTCTGGTGGAATACCTTCCTTGTCCTGAATCTTGCTCTTGACATTGTCGATGGTGTCAGATGACTCGACCTCGAGGGTGATGGTCTTGCCAGTGAGGGTCTTGACGAAGATCTGCATACCACCACGCAGACGGAGGACGAGGTGAAGAGTGGACTCCTTCTGGATGTTGTAGTCGGACAATGTGCGTCCGTCTTCGAGCTGCTTTCCGGCGAAGATCAAGCGCTGCTGGTCTGGAGGAATGCCCTCCTTGTCTTGAATCTTGCTCTTGACGTTGTCGATGGTGTCGGATGACTCGACCTCAAGAGTGATGGTCTTGCCGGTAACTGTAAACGTGTGAGTGAGCTGAACAAGCGGTGACGGCGATGAGCGGGGTAAACATACGGGTCTTGACGAAGATCTGCATGATGAATGTGTGATGAGTAGTTGATTGAAAGTGGTTCTTTGATGGAAGTGATTGTAAGGTAATCGAGCGAGGTTGAATTTGTTGTGAGAGGAGGAGAGTGTGAGAGATGAGAGCAAGGTTGGAAGGTGGCTTATGTATGGATGAGGCAACAGCCAGTCACGTTCACCGACGGCGTTGTGACGCCAGCTTTCGACGCACGGGCCACTTTCACATCGGGCAACCACGGTTCTCCTGTATTCGAGCTGCTTCCGCCTGCCTGTTTGAGATTCTGCCTGATTAGTCACACGAGCTCTGTCTTCATCAAATTCTCAATTCTAAATCTTCAGACACTCAGCGGCATGTGGCGGTGCTATTGTGCTCATACAGCAGTACTCAATGAGCGTTTAGTCAAGCTGTATCGCCACTGAGGGGCGACCTGGGGTGGATGGAGTCGCATGACGATAGGATTCAGATCAGCCTTATCGCAATCAGCCGATAATTGCCCTGCCCTGCCCCGCCGAGATTGCTCAGACCAGTCGCTCTATTGATCAGAACAGGCGTCGACACATTGCGGTTGCGGGGGTTTCACGAGCATAAACCGCTCCCACCGCTCCCACCGATTCTGCTCTTGTCATTGTTGGGTCACCACAGATTGAGAAGGAAATTAAATGGCTGCCACGTTCGCGGTAGACTGAAGCCCAACAATCTGAAAATTTTCAAGAATATCTGAGCAGGAAGTTCATGTCCATCATTGCGTGGCGCAGCCACACACAGAAACCGGTTGTTGGCTCGTACACAGTCTGATCGAGTTTTTGGAACTGTGAGGTGCCCCATGCCTGACAGAAGAAAACCCGTTGTGAGCTCATATGCACTCGTAAAGCCCGCTCCCGATAGCAGAGCGTCACGTGGCAGCTTGTGACTTGAGGCTGGACATGTGCAGCGTATTTCGTGATTCGTTCCTCCAGAGGCCAGATTTGTGGTACTACTCATACCGTAGTCGCGGGACCAGGAGGTGCAGGTTGAGAATGGTTGATCTCGCCAGGATATGGCTTTCTGCCCCAGAAGACTGGCATTGGGTAATAGCCGTGAATGCGCCTGTCTTTGATGTCCGCGGAAACTTGGGCGACGAAAATGTCTACCTCCTGTTTCTGCCATCCTAATCCCCTTGTCAAGAGGGCGAGACAGAACCCTTCCAGACCGTCGAGAATATTGACTTGATTCCACTTACCCAACTCCTTCATGTGAAGATCTTTGGGCCAAGTGTTTGACGGCCACATGAAGTGAGCTTCTTCAATATCAACAAAGCCAGCGGCCTCCATCCACTCGCGGTAGTGCGAAGAGACGTCGCTTCCCATCGGTCTTCCGAGCTTACGTGCGGCCTCACATAGGAGTATGCCCCATGTCTCGAGATGTGTACCACTCAGAGTATGATCTGCACATTTGAGAGGTAGACCGTAGTCTTGGAACTCGATGTATCCTCCAGGCGCCAAATTGCTGCGACGACGTCAACGTTGACTCTGTTCGAGGTGGATAAAGTGACGCTACTTACTTATATGCTTGTTGGACAACGTTCGAAGAGTCGGCAAAGCAGCCAGCCATGAGGCGGAGATGGATATAATCGAATTCGAGGTTGGGATAAACCCATTCATCTTCAGCGTCGTCAATGATCCACCGTAAATTTGGTGGGATGCTGAGGGAGAACATTGTCAGAGGACTGCTACGAAGTACAACAGGGAGGGTACTCACAAATCTGGTTGTCCCGGGCTGAGATCGATACCGATGACCTGTGTTGTATTAACATCACTGTAACGAGGTCGAGAGTTCGGTCCAGCTCACCTGACACTCGGGGTAGTGATCAGCTATGGAAGTTTAGCCGGATGTATGCCAATGGGTGTGGGGAGCTACATACCAAAGTCCATTGCCCAGATACCGGTGCCGGTACCAATGTCAAGGGCATTCTTGGGAGAGCGGAGCGGAGCTAGATGCAAGCGGCCGTAGGTGAGGTTGAACATGTGGTGTTGAAGGTCTGCGACGTATCAGAACCATGGGGTATGAGTGAAGTTGTGTGATATGGCTTACCCAGCCGGTCGGCCTCACGCTGGAGACATGCTGTCAGCATGGATTAGAAACATTGCGAAGAATATGGGTTTCCTACATCGTCGTTTGGAAAGACATATTGTCCATCTTTGTATGCTGTGGTGCGTCCATTAGCTCGCTAGTGAAAGTGTCGGACCAACTCATTGACGAACCGTGGTAGGTCCTGCCGTGTTCCTTGCGGTATTGATAAATGGATTCGCTGAGAGATGTGGTCATGGATTGGCTGAGGTCGTCAGTCTGTCGTCTACCTGGAGTAATTCAGATAAGCAAATCCAACTCACGTGTCACTACCCAATGCTGAGTCGGCGTCATCGGACTTGGTCACAGATGTCAGTCACCGAAGAGAACATGTAGTGTATGCGCGGTCTAGGCTCACGTCGGCTTCCAGGTGCTGTTCCAATGCTCGAGTAAAGGCGAGCTGATCAATGTCTTCTGCATTTTCATCCATTGTAAGGTTGGTGATGGTGGCGGAGGAGGATCAAAGCAACGTAGTACGCTGAGCAGGACGTGCGTCGATGGCGTCTGTCGTGATGCAGGAAGCACTCAATATCGCAAATGCAAATGCAAATGCAAATGCACCCGAAGCGGTTATGAAGCAAGACCGTAAGTAGCAGTAAAAGCGACTATTGAACTTGGAGGATTTGATTTTTGCTTGCAACAATGGATGAAAGAGAAAAGACACGGCGCGGACCAGAGGATTATTTGCTACATATATCTGGTCTTCCTGGTTACCGACAAATAAATGGGTGAGGCACGGAAACAGTCGAGTTGGAGACGAAGGAACAGACGAGCTCGATTCGACTTGACTTTCTTGCGCTGCTCGATGCGCAAAGCGGGACCGCCAGCTCGCTCCGTCCCGTACACGACCGGATTAGGCATCTACTGTACATGTAGGCAGCTCCCTACCATCAATTCATCCGTCCAATTGGTGTGTATATTCATGTTGGTCATCCCACGCATCGCGGCGACATTATCCACGACGACATCGTCTGAATCTGTGTGCTGGCATCGGCATACTGCATGGTTGAGCTGCTATTGACACTTGACACGCTGGAGTCGTCGACGACTTGAGAGTGCCCACTGTTCGCTCCGTCGGTAATTCATTCATCTAACAAACAAGCCTAGCAACATGTCATCGCTAGCACCGACGATCGTATTCGACCCGATTGGTTAGGTGTACCACTCGCCTACAGGTACGGAACACCTTCGAGATGCAGTGAACCAGATGTTTCTATACCATTCGCATGCAGCACCATGCGTCGGCCACGTGAAACGGCTGTTCCGGCTCGCCACATACCCGCTCACGTTTTCCTGGCCTTGTGTTCGCTGTACTGCATCATCGTGTCACCTTAGGTCAGCCATCTCTATGCAAAACGCTCGACGTGGAAGGACAAAAGGCCGCATCGCGTGCGTGTGTTTCAAAAGGGGAGGTTGTTGCGGATCATTAATGCGGACCTGATGATCCTTGTCGTTTCCGCTGTCATCTTCCAAAGCGACCACGGATTAGACATGTCGATCACTCAGTTTGCTTCGACAGTGAAGATTAAACCCCACACGACTTTATTGCCGTGTCAAAACTGATGCCCATCTTCATCTCCGGGCCCTCGCTTCGAGTTGTCAGTACCGAGGATTCATTGGACGGCAGAGTCTACAATTCGCCAAAGTGTGGTCATTATCGCAGCGCCCATGAGGATGAGCAGCCTGACACAACATGAACACTATGCATATGAGCGTTACGCAGATTTGCTGCACAAGGAACGGCCAACTGCCGCCTCGCGTGGCAGTCTACAGCTGAGCAGGGGTTCGCCATGCATATTCATGCAGACCACCAATTCGTACAATCCAACATCATACCGACCAAGTCATGCAAACGTATTCGTCAAACGCGAGCCACTTGCTTGGATGAAGCCGCAAGTCACCAGCTTCACACGTGGATGGAGGACAGAAGACGTCTGTTGAAGCCCGTCTGATCTTGCAAGACTTGCAATATCGCGACAGCGAACCGCATTGGCCCCTCGCATGGCCATCTGCACTGTGGCAACCTTCAGACAAAGTGTGGATGGCCGGTGCTCGCAGGCTTCCGAAGCACGTCCAAGCGAGCTGCAACTAATCCATAGTCATGGCGTCCTTTTGTTGGCGTTTGCCCTGGCTTATGCGACTCTATCCACGCCGGCCTGATATCGAGAACTCTAATTCGCAGCACATGCTCCCACTCCTGCTTCTATCCGCTCCACGCTCTCTCGCACCCTGCTTTTCGAGCCATGTCTGAAGTCACCCCCTCCATGACTTGACTCAAGCCCATTCCTGCTAGTCGCGAAAATCAGCCTCAACTCATCGTTTGGCTGAGTACTTCACGGCAGATCTTGCCTTGTTCTTGCGTCCGGCCCGCGGTATCATCATGTGTTGGCACAACAGATATTAGACGAACATCGCCAGCTCCTCTTCCTGCGCTTTTTGCGTGCTCGTTTATTCGAGTCCCATCACGGCGGTTCTGCCTACGGACTTACTACATACTACAGTAGCCTTTCGCTCGCCATTACCTCGTACTGTCGTACCTGCACCACGGTCCCAGCTCATGCACCGCTACTGAAGCGATCAGTTCTCTGAGACGACCAACGACCCAGCAAGCATTGCTGCCCACTGCGCACAGCTCGAAATCTGCTCCGACTGTAAAGTATACCGACAGTGCGCATTCACTGTCGACTCTTGGTACTCGTTTGCGCCGCCTTGCTTCAGCTCCTCCTTGGCCAATGTTACCAGCAATCGCCGTCGCCATCGGCGCTCTGGTCATCTTTGTACTGGCCCGCACATGCCGTCAATATTATGCCCTCAAAGAATTCGGTGGACCATGGAGTTCTGGCTTTTCAAGGTTATGGCTGCTGTGGGCGAATGGCTGTGGTCGAATGAATCTGGTGTTTACACAAGTCAATGACAAGTATGGTAAGCTTTAGCCCATTTGTTGCTTACTGCACTCGACTCTCTACACCATCTACAATCAACCTCCCTTTTCTTTCTACGCATTCTCACAAGCCATGTTTTCCGCCCCAATTTACTTCTGAATATTCCTTCGAACCTACTCTGCAAATTCGCAGCGCAAAAGTCATCGGCCCTAATGCTGCGCTCTGAACATGCATGTACCAACAGTGCTGATATGAGGTAGGGCCCACAGCAAGAGTTGCCCCACATATGCTCATCACCAAAGATGCTGAGCTGATGAAGAAGATGAATGCTGTACGCAGCCCTTTCACAAGAGCAGAGTGGTATACGGCTCTGCGACTGCATCCGACAAGGGACAATATAACTTCCATTACCGACGAAGCGCTTCACACCGACATTCGCAGTCGCATGGCGCCTGGCGTAGGTCCATTCGCGCAGCCCTGTTATGTTTGTCGCTGATCTTGGTGCTACAGTATTCCGGTAAAGAAAACGTGCATCTGGAAAAAGATGTAGACGATCAACTACTTGCCATGTTCGAACTTGTCAACAGGAAGTACCTCTCAACGGATGACAACCTGCGGCCTGTGGACCTCTCCAAGACCATCTCTTACTTCACCCTGGACGTCATCTCCAAGGTTGCTTTTGGACAAGAGTTTGGCTTTATAGAAAACGACGACGACCCATATGGATATATTGCGAACCTTCAAGAGTTCCTCCCCGCCATCATCGTGTTTGGAGCATATACAGAGTTGCAGAAGATTCTCCGATTGCCGTTCTTGAAATCGGTAATGCCAAAATCAACCGACAAACGTGGTCTTGGCCGTGTCATGGGATTCGCCGCGGATAGGGTCGGCGAACGCTTTGGAGAGAAGCCACTCGTACGCAAGGACATGCTTGGGTCTTTCATCAAGCGCGGACTAACCAAGGAACAACTGGAATCTGAGACTCTGACGCAGATTACCGCTGGCTCGGATAGTACAGCATCGGCCCTGCGTATGACACTGTACTACATCACGACCAATCCAGAGGTTCAAACACGTTTGCTCGCCGAAGCAAACGATGGTATCGCCGCTGGAAGGATATCGCGGCCCGTCATCAGAGACAGCGAAGCCAGGAAGCTGCCATATCTCCAAGCCTGCATCAAGGAAGGACTGAGAATGTGCCCACCCGTCACTGGTTTGCTGGCAAAGGAAGTACCCAGAGAGGGCGCTTACATCGATGGCAAGTTTGCTCCCGGTGGAACATGGATCGCCTGGAACTCCTGGGGAATGCAGCGTGACCAGGACATTTACGGCAAGGATTCTGAAATGTTCCGTCCGGAGAGGTGGTTTCCGCGGGACAGTAGCAACTCCGAGCGCGCTCGTGTGGATCGCATGACAGAGACTGTCGGCCTGGTGTTCGGGTACGGGCGATTTGGATGCTTAGGCCGTGGTGTCGCCACCATGGAGCTCAACAAGGGCATCATTGAGGTCGGTCAAAGTCCTGCACTTCACACCACCACCGTTCACTGACGAACCATGTTTAGATTCTCCTCCGCTACAACCTTCAGACCTGCAACCCGCTCTTTCCGTTCATCGAACGCTGCGTTGGTTTCTTCTTGCACAGCAACATGTTTTTCCGCTTCACCGAGCGAAAGGACGAGAAGTACATCAGCTCGGAGCGCCAACTCAATGGCACGGTGGGAAACTTCGAGGTCGCTGCTCTGCCTGGAGCACCGGATGAATAGGATCATCGCCGAAACGATATACGCCTTCTTCTCCGCCGTGAGGTTCGACCGGAACATCTCACAGCTCGTGCATCAACCACGACGACCCTCTATCTAATTCTCAATACTGGTGTTCAATGCCTTGCATCGGATGTGATTCGACTTCTGACTCTGTTTCCTTGGATACCCCGGCATCGGCGCTCTGGTAGAGCACGTTGCAAAAAGTCTTCGTACATGTTGCGCAGCAGAAATGCTATCTGTTATGGTGGTCAACGCGATTGTCATGTTGATGGTTCGAAAGATGCCAAGATAGGAGTGTAAATAATGAGATTCGACAGATATGTTCGATCAGGACCCCCTACCTTCACAACCTCCTTCGCCGTGATTGCTATCTTTCGAGTGGACGTCGATCGTGGATAGCCTCCGCAGGATTACCGCTTGATACTGGGCACTGAACGACCTACACCATTCTATCGCATTATCCCAATCAGACTTGCTCTTATCTTATGGAAAGACTTTCGTCAATGTCCATAAGTCTGTCATCCATCTTGCCCACCCGTACGTGATGTTCATTGTTATTGTGGAAGCGACAGGTTACAATCGTTCGTAGCTCTGTATCGACGGACACCCCAGAGCGAATTCGAGATGGAGCTGCATGATCGATTTGCGAGAGAATATCCCGGACCGTAATAGCGGCTACCAGTAGATTGGCGCAATGTGGCGATGAAGGCGAGAGTCTCCCTCGCATTTCGTCTCATCACACAGGGGCAATTTGATAGCATGCTCTCGTAGCATCTCAGATGATGCTCGACGCGAAGGTTGATCGTGGCCGAGTCTAGCGCCGCAGGTATGCTCGTACAACGCGTCGCACTTTCCTTCGACAGCGATCGACACGGCAAGTATGCTATCCGAAAGCAAGTACATGTTCACTGTACTCTGATCTGCGCCCCCCTGCTTCGACATCAGAAAAGTTGTCCCACCGAGCATGGTCAAGGAATCTGCGTCGTATGCAGTATGTATCGCAAACAATAGATTGCTGTTCAGGCAAGCATGTCACTTTCTGCACAACCGTATGTATGATCAAAGCGGCTAAATGAAAAATCACGATGCGAGAAGACCAGATCTTATCGTCCAGCCAGTAGAAGCAAGAAGAGGAAAATCTCCGAGCTGTCAAGAAGCGATCAGCAGACCCTGAGGACGGACAGCCCTGCATCCGAACCAAAGTCAGCCCCCCACGCTGATTAACCACTCCTCACCTCCCCTCACATTGGGCATCCCGTCCCATCCGCGCAACAAGCCACCGTTTGGAGAGCTCTTGGGAGCTTCACGGTAGCTACTGCACAAGCTTTGTTGCTGCACACCATCAGAATCAACAGGAGTAAAAGCCAATACGTCAATTTACTACGTATGACCACTGCCTAGCTCTCCGTTTAGCCGATCGATATAACCAGCGAGCACAAGTGCCCACTACGGCAGTTCAATAGTGGTTCGCGTCGCTTCTCATGCCTCCCCTTTGCAGTGGAACTCCCGACGATCGACCACACATCATTTTTAAATAAAGAGCTCTGACCAGTGCTGGCAATAATCCTCTGTGGAAATTCGATGCAGGTCGACCGTTGCGACGCGCGGAGAGACAAGATGACGCTAGCGTCTCTGATGTCGATAGCGCGGAGCTTGGCCATGGGCTCTTCCAATCAAGGAGGTTGCGATGACGGTAGGGTTTACTGCAAGATTGGTAGAAACTGGTCAAGGTGCTTTATTGATGCGGGGATGGCTAGATCGATTGGTAGAGGTGGGTCACCTGACGACCTCGCTTTGCTTTGTGCGATGATGCCGCTGAATCGCTGCACAGAGAGCGCCGTGAAGACCTCGAGGTTATGGTGAATTTGGTAAAAATGGTTGCACAGTAGATTGAGATGAACATAAGATGCCATAAAAAAGTAGTTTTCGAACAATGAAAAAGAATTATTATTACATGCTCCGACTCCTTCGCCCTCCGTTCTACACAGCAATCTACAACAAGAAAGCAGCAGCGACACCGACAACGGCAAGCGCAGCCTCGGCACCGAAGTTGGCAGCAGCGTTGGCGGTCTGCATAGCGACTGGGGATTTGGTGGATGAGGCAGAGGCCATGGAGCCGTTACCGGCAGCTGGCACAGGCATGGTGATGTTGCTCTGGTACATGCTGCAGGTGGCGTTTGGTGCAAGAGGGCAGTTGGGGGCAATGCAGATGGACTGGAGCATAGCACCCGATCCTGGGATGATGACAGCTGGTGGAGCGCAGCGGTAACCGAAAGCCATCATAAGAGCCTTGCCGACGGTGTTGACGTCGTCCATAGAGACACCGAAAGAGGCGGCGGAAAGACCGACCTGCTGGATGAAGTAGCTGACCTCGTAAATGTCAAGGTCCATGAACCTGGAGAGTATATTAGTATGTTGAACAACTCAATGTCCGCCTTTGATACTTACTTGTGGACCTGGTACATAGAGTTGTCACCCATGTACTTTGGGAAGGCACCCATGCCGTACTGGGAGCATCCGAGCAGGACGCCGAAGTACTGGTACAAGTGGGTGAGAAGGGCGTACTGGGCCGACATGGTGTTGTTGGCTGGCATGTTCATCATGAGGGGAGTGGCTCCTCCGCCGTCAAGGAAGTTCTGGGAAACTCCGACGCTGCCTCCGTTGTTGGTAGAGTTGAGCGCACCATTGAAGTATGGGAGGAGGTTGACGGCAGTTCCGTTGTAGGTACCCTTGGCCAGGATACCTGGAACCATGATACCGACGTTTGGCTTGGTGTAGTTACCAATGACGGCGGTGTTGACGAGGAGGGTCAAGAGAGTGTACTGGTTCTCGGCGGTGTTGTTCTTGAGAAGGGCGGTGGTGTACTTGTCGCAGATAGAAGGCTGGGTCTGGGCGACAGCCAGGCTTGCTGCAGAGAGCACGGTAGCGATGTTGGAGAACTTCATGTTGATGATGTTGATGAATCGGGAATGTAACGAGTGACTGTTGGAACTTCAAGTTCGCAAGGGAAAAGTGAGAGATATATAAAGAAGGAGATGTGAGACACTGATGAGCTTGGGGCTGTGTTAGACCAACGAGCTGGTCAGCATTTATAAGGCTTACATTCCGGCGGAGTGTGAGTGGTTTCTTTGGTAAACAAACTTGGCCCATGACGATCGTCAGGTATGGTGCGGCAGGAATGTCACCAGAGCGAGGCCCAAAGCAGATGGGTTCATCTCAAAACGGTCTTTAGCTTCAGTATGAAGTGAAAGCATGATCATGTATAGCGTGGAAAGGGAGTAATGGCAGATATGAGATTGGTCAAGAGGGTGCGCGGGCAGTTCACGAACCGGAGAATTGAGTACCCGTTGTGAGACAACGTCGTCAAGCGTCAACGCTGCTATGACCCAGGCCGCGGGGTTTATGATTAGCAGCCACCAGTGTCCAGGTCCAGTGCATTCCAATTTTGATCGGCAGGACAAGCTTTCATGACTTCACGTGGCTGTTGAAACCCCATGGAGACGGATCAATCCTGATGGCCCTGTCTCTGTTTGATACTTTGACTTGCCCGAATATTGCCTGGCGACCTGCGACCTTTGACCTGCAACCATATTCTTTAGCCTTGGCGTTTGCTTTTGGGAGATCGATAAAGGCTTCGGCTGCTTCTGGAGATTTGCTAGGAATGGAAATCGGTGGGTAAGCTGCAGTCTGCAGTCACTTCAGTGCCAAAGCATCATTTTCCCGGCGTTGACGTTGTCACATAGGAGGAGATCAAGATGCAGCACCAAGATGGAAGCCATAATGATCGGCCAAACGGTCCGGAAAACACCACAGGAGCGCATGAGAAACGCATGTTGAAAGGCTCTCAAGTAGCGTGGGAGGGTAAAACGGTGAAAGGACGAAGTCGAAGGACAACAATAGAGTTGTCTAGACGGCAGATGCTTGTTTTCGAATTTGGAGAAACGCGTCGTGTATAGGGTTAAATTGACTGACAAGAGTAGATCAAAGTGCCTGGCAGGCGCATTGGTGGGTTCATGTTGCTTTGTGATGACCACAACGTGAGTGCAGCAAAGGAGGTTAACGGAAGGGGGTCCGTGATTTCGCTCGGCTGAGACCCTGAACGAACTTTGGCCAATCTTGGCGCTAACGAGTCAGCATCACGCAGCGAATTTCCGGCTCGCTCTCTTTCTCTGTCTCCCTCAACAATGATTTCGCCTGCTCACGCAGGATCCACCTCTATTGTTCATCTCAACAATCATTTACATATCCTCTCGTAGTATCGAGCCTCTGTTACCTTGTAACTACCTCAAAAGAATGGTTGGACTGTTTTTCGATAGTACACATGCCGACTGACAGCTCGGATGACTAGCTGCACCTGGAGGACGATGCAAACGCCAATGGTCGGCTTCAGCTTCAGCTTGAGACATGATCTCGCTGTTCTTCGAGTTTCAGGAACGAGACAGCTCAGATTCCATCTGTCCAATCGCGATGACTATATTCCCTGGATGCTGCAGTAATCCTTTACGTGCTGCTGCTTCAAGCTTTGCTCCTTACGCACAAGCCTATTGTCTGAATGGTGGAAGGAACTTGCCGATTGCAGCACAGCCATTGACCGCCTCGAAGTGGGACAGGGTTGATCCCACCATCTCGTCGAAACAATGCATCTGCGTTTGCTCCATTCACGAACATCCAATAACTCACCACGGCAAGACCCTCCTGGTCGTTTGTGCGCTGTACAGGTACAACAGTGAATCATGCAAGCCTCCGATCACGACGGGGCCATCTGTCTACAGTACCAGCGGAACATAGCGTGATCTTTGCACACGGTCAAACTTGCACGACCACATTTATTGCAACCATCGAGACCACCAGCGCTGTATTACCATTCAGCAAACAGCACTATGTTGCTCGAGTCAAGAGCGACGCATCAAGCCAACTTACCGTGTCAATCTCTCCAAATAATCCCGATCCAAAATCACCGAGATTGTGCGCATCCTCCACGGGTCCTTCAGGTTGTCAGCGGAAGTCGTCCCGGAGCTTGCCCTTCGAGACTGACCTTGTACCTGTATACCGTGCCATTTCGCCAGGAACCAATTATGGGACAAACACGTATGGAACCATTGTTGTGCTTCTGGAAGGATAACCGACTGGTAGTTGCCATGTCGCGTGCTACAGCAGCCGTCCTCCCGATCCGCCAAACCCTGTGCAATGACCACCACTACACTGCTTTTTGTACATTTCTTGCACCACGTTGGAAATTTTCAAACTTTCATGTACTCTTTTGTTGGAGCACTACTCTGTCCTCCAATCACCGTCCTTCCGTGGAATGTTTCAACTATCAGGCGTGCGGGGACCATTCATGACCAACAATAATCCCGTTCAAAATGCTGAGGTAGGACTGCCAATGCTCGTAGAATACGAACGAATGAATCTTGCCATTCAACGCAAGACGTCGTATCCCGCGCTTGGTGGTTCAAGGGCGCTTGGTCGCCAACAGCTTACCTGGAAGCCTGTCACTTGCCTATCGGATGTTGTTGCAAGCTCTCTCCGAGGTGGTCTGCATGAATTTGTGCCTGTTTGTACATACCATGTTTGCTCGCCTCAAGAGGATCAGTTCACCCGGGAACTATGCTCTTGTCTCACGACAGGTCTACCTCTTACCAATCTGTCGGTATTGACGTTCTCGAATGCTTCCACGTCCATCGGACGCGCTCAACAGCGAAGCAATTGTTGGAGCATTGGCGCCTCAAGGTATTTGTTAATTTGCCATTCGCAGTCCGGCGTGCGGGACTGTTTAGCTCCAGTCAGCTGTCACCGCTTTTTAACTTCTGATGACAGCCCCACGTCCCCCTCTCTGATGTTACTCTTCTATCATCTGTGCTGCTGCGCTACTGTCTTGGACCCTCGTGACGTTCCCAAACAATTGTGCCGGTCGTTTCGGATCTTTTGGTCGCTTCTGTTTGCGGATTGCTGCATTGGATTAGCGACACAGGTTTGTCTGGCGGTCTGGCGGTCTGGAGGTTCGAGCCAACCATATGCAAACGAACGATCCACCTTCGGGTCTGAATCACGGATGGTTTCTTCACCACATCTTGCCTGTCTGGTAGTAGAGTGGTTGGCCTGCCTTCCCTGTCAACATACTGGCGGCTCTTGTCCGGACGCTATGGCCGGCATCTCGCCTCCATCCACCTTTTCGACGTGGGAGCATGTCATTTGCTGTCTGCACCTCAGTTGTGTGCGCACACTAAACTCACTCGCCTTAGGGTCACACTATTTCGTCCAAGCAACCTCGTGGGTCTGATCCTTCTGCTCACGGTTCGTCAGTGATTTCGCGGTCTCAGCAATCAATGCAATCAATCACAGTCGATCAATCAATTAACCATGCGGAGCCCAGAGACAAACAACCAAATACCGCGTCTCTTCACCGGTCTAACCTTATTACGTCTCACCCTCTACACACTGTCGCCTATGCTTTGAGCACTACTCGCTAGCTCTTCCTTTACTGCGACTCTCACGCTTTCTTTTTGTCCTTTCCAACCGTCATTTCCAAACAATGCTGTCTATGCAACCTCAAATACCAGTCCTCGCCCAAAGCGAAAACAAATCGAAGTTCCTTGAGCGACTTGGACTCGATGATGAATCCGAGGGGTCGAAAAACGTTTACTCGATGATGAAGGTACAGAACTGCTCTTCTGCCGTATCATTATGTTCCGAGATCAGCACTGAACGCACACAATTACAGGAGGAAGCTGTCGCGGGTCGGGCTCGGATCACAGAAGACTCAAACTCGCTGATGCCGGGTCTCAAAAACGATCCGAATGTACGGCCGCCATATTCCGTCACTCAGATCTCAGACGTCGCCATGCACCGAGAAACGTTATATATCTACAGACACGCCAGACCGGAGACCAGAGCCCAGTACGACCGAGGCCATTACATCGAAGGCGGCAAGGAAGAAAACTGGATTATCAAATGGTCACTCTGGCACGTCTTCCGGTACCGCGATAACCGCAACAGAGGGAGGACAACCCCAGGGACGAGCCATAGAGGCTCCCTGTCGAGTGGTAACAGTAACGTCAGCGTAACTGGCAGCATTGAGCAAAGCCCAAGTAAGTCAATCTGAACTTCAACTTTCATCACGAGATACTCACACGCAACCAGCCGTTTCAGCTGCCATCGCCATCAGGGACCGACAAGATAGCGCTCATGCACATTACGATCCTGTCAGAGATGTCTTCCGCAGATCATGACCATTGCAGCTGGCTGCAGTGCCAGATGACAAGCGAGACACATACAGCGATACTGCTGCTGGCGATCGACCAAACACGATCGAGTCCGATGCTTGAAACGAACGTCCTGAATCAACCCTATCACCACGTAACCGAACCTTGCTGCCGGCGGTCGGGCTCCGCGCCGTGTTGAGATGTCAGCAGCGTGACATGCGAAGCGAGTCCAAACAAGCGATCGATGGGCATGGACGTTGTGGAGGTTCGCAGAGAGAGTCTAGATGAGCATAAATACCCAGAGCACCAAGGGACCGTATAGTTGGCGGCTCCACTTCGGGTGACATGTTGAAGCAGTTTTAATTTCATGAGATATGAAATAATCCACAGCGATGATGGATCTTGTACCGTTCACACCGTGGAGTGACGCTTTATATCGTGTGGGCATCACAGGCGAGCGATCTTCTGTACAGATGGCTGACGATCTTTGGAAGTCGAGATCTGCCAATAAGGTAGATAATATCCATTTCTTGATCTAACGTGATGCGCGCAAACGGCCTTGAGAGAGCGCGGGATGACACTGGTCTTTGGCCCAATGCGGCGGTTCTTGCGATCGGGTAGTCGCATTTGCCGAGCATACTGTGTAACCCTTCGTATGCATGCATTGGTAAATGCCGGTGTAACCACCCGCGCTCGATACACTGGTTCGTATCGTAGAGTACTAGTCTTGTGTCTGTGCCTGGTGAAGTCTTGATATTTAAGCTTTGCTCACCGCCAGCGAGTGGAGTTCGGACATGTGGTGAAGTGGGGTCAATGATTTTATAGCAGTGAGAAAACATTACCTTAGCCGCGTATCACGTTCGACACTTGATCCAGATCACCACTCCGGAAGATGCCATCTCTATATTACCGACCACACTAAGATGCATCAATGGACGAGCTAACGATCTGAGCACATGCGTAACCATGCGTGACTCGAAAATCGATTCCCGCTACTCATGCTGATGTCAACTGATGATGCAGTCGTTCTGGGAAATAAGCGAGCACGTGGATCAATCAGAGCTTAGGGCAAGCGTGGTTGTTTCACTAGGTATGAAGCGAATCGACCAGGCCGTGCATTGGCTTCTGAAGCCGATCCAATATTCATTGACTAAATGAACTTCTGCTTCGCTGGCGCTCTATCAAACACTTCAGGTACCAATGCATCGTTAGATCTTTTTCACGGCAGAAGCTGCTTCGCTCACGCCGCACCAATGGGCAAGCAAGACGTGCATCTCCGACAACCACCAAGCCATCGAGCTTTTCTACATGTCGATCTCGACAATTCTTGGGCTTCCGAGGGCATGCCCTCTGAGAGTCTCCTGCAGTCTCGTATCGAGATCATCGGACAACAGCAATGCCATTCGAACATGCCCATGTGCAGGGCGAGCTTGTCGAGATGATCATCACCTCGTACGGAGTGGCCTCGGCCACGTTGACCGTGCGATCTTACTTTGAACAGTACTTTCTTGCCCGTAGTGCTCATACAAACTCGGCATCATTGCCAGATCGAGACCGGGGTTCGAACATTACCGTGATCATCAAAGTACACCTGGAGAGCATGCTTGCGTACAGATAAGACTCGGTTTTGCTCACTATAGGAGGTAGTATTCGAATACAGCGCGATTCGCCATTCAAGATGGGCTCAGGCAGCACCGCACACACTTTCGAACAGCCGTCTTCGATTGAATACATCGACCGATCACACGAGATACCTTGTCCGCAAGCAGAGACATCGAGTGAAAGCAGCGGAGCCACATCCGTCGTGTCAGAGGCTCTAACTGCTAAACAGCAAGTCTTTCGAGTACATCCTTGTCTTTTGAGTATACAATCCGGTACGTACGGTCCAGAGGTATCTCTGCCTGTCACAATCAAGGTACCCCTCAAAAGCATAACCTAGTTCGGTACCCCGGCATAATCGACTTCGAGTGCCAGTGCCAACCTTGAAAACGCCACAGATGCAGCATCTTCAGTCATGAGTCGGCGAGGTCGTTGATCTACAGTGTCGATGTACGGTGCATTCCAATCACAACAACAACCAACAAGCCATGGCGCAGCCGGTGGTTGACCGATTCGTGCACTCCGTTCGCTGACCGACATGCGGCCTACCGCTGTCGACGCGCGAGTACCCTTGTATAGATCTTCCGGACATTCACCGATAAAGAGGATTACTTCCCCATGCGCCCTGCCCTTAGAGACGTCTATCAACCTCGAACATCTACTGCATGTAACGGCCAGGTAACTCAGAAAGTTCTGCTTTGGCTGCTTATCTGGTAGGCTCTTGTGCAGGTCCTAGATCGAGAGCTGCTACTGTGCTGTCAGCTGCGCCGCTCAATTCCCTTGGTATCTCTCAGCCTTTTCCTTTGTGGTGAAGCATATACAATGGTGCTTGGATGGTGCTTGAAAGAGAGAACGATTGACTATCCAACAGAACGTACATGTATGCGGTTCAGCCCGCAATAGTGTTCACTAAGGTAGCCTCTCCCCAGGATTTCATTCATCTACATCACACGGAGGCCACCCTGTCTGGATCTGTGAAGAGCCCTCGATATGGAACACTGAACAGAATCAACAGATAAGCTGTTTAGAGTCTGTTACAATTTCCAAGATGTCGGACTGACGGCTCGTGTGCTGGCAGCCAATTTGATGTCGTGAATCAGATAGTAACTATGTCAATGGTGTCAGTTGTTCAGCAGGACAGGCGTCCTCGCTGCCAGGCACATTCACTTTCGTCCACGACCCTGCTGGTCAGAACGATTGTACCAATGTGGGCTCAAACGGGCCGTGTGGTTTCCTGATAGACGGAGGTCGAGGCGGCTAATGGTATCTTTGATCATCCTCATTTGTAATCATCCTACCTTTTCAACATACTTCGTGACCATGGCGGGCCTTCTATCGTCCATGTCTTGGTCTTTCACTCATGAGTTAATTGTCCTATCCTGGCGTACAGCATTACAGCCATGTACTGCCTTGAACCTTAATTCGTCGATGGCCAGAGTCAGTTTGATATACCTGTAAGCCATCTCCCACGTTACTTTACAGCTTCGTGTTTTGTTTTCGCGAACTGCTATACATGTATGAGCTGCGACGAAGATACATTTTTGGTGGTTGTTCACACCACCCGATTGAACTCCTCCACTCGGAGCACTATCGTGCCGGCTTACCAATACCGCTATGCCCTTTTGGGAAATTGTGGTCAGCCTCAATTGTGTGATGGTATCGATTATCATGCTCTTTTCGCAAGACAACAAACGCTTCGCGACAAACTAAAGCACATAGTCCTACACGACTTTATCTTATACTCATTCATCCAGTACTTCATACTCCTACTGTAGTACCAAACTCACGACCATTTCATCATGAGTTCCCTATACCAGCAAAGCGTTCCCATGATGATCAGATACATGAGAAACTTTGGAGCAATGCTCAGGAAAGCCGAAGCTTTTGCCGACTCGAAGGGTATGAAGCACGAAGAGATGCTCAACCACCGTCTGATAGAGGACCAAAAGCCGTAAGTCTCCTTGCTCTAACCGGCAGCGACGCACATGCACAACATCACAACATATCTGACGTACTACAGCCTGATCTTCCAAGTCCAGAGCTGCAGCAACACGGCCAAATTCCTCGCGGTGCGCGTCGGCGGTATGGAGAACGTCGTCCTCGAGGACAACGAGACCACGTTCGAGCAGCTGCACGCCCGCATCGAGCGAACCGTCCAGATCCTCGAGTCACTCGAACCCAACTGTATGAACGGTGCCGAAACCAAGGAGATCATTCTCGAAACCGGTTTGGGAAAGTTTCAGTTCGTCGGTCAAGAGTACGTGACCATGTTCGCGATTCCAAACTTCCACTTCCATTTGAGCACGGGATATTGTTTGCTAAGGAAGATGGGCGTCGATATCGGAGCGCTGGATTATATGAAGGATGTTTTCCACAAGGTGGAGGAGTAGAGTGCTTGTCATGAGGATGAGGTTAATGTGAGATATGATTGACTGCGACGAATATCAGCCTCAATGCCCAACGGCATGCTCTGTGACAATGAGACATGAATCGATGAGATATTCTTCTATTTGACCTCCAAAGAATGAATCGGGAGTTACGGCCTCAAAAGCCGACGATCGACAAACCAATAGCCGACGTCATCATACACGGTCCGCCAGATTCACATGAAAGTTAGTTTCGCTCCTTTACTCAGCATACCTAGTGGTAGTCTCCGCTGCTCAAGTTTCGCAGCGCAATTGTTCTGTTCTTGCTTGTTAGATCTTCGGCATGATCGCTGCAGTATCTTCGCATTCACACAGGGGTTCAAATGTCAACATCGGTAAACGATGATGCCCAGGCAAGAGGAACGCCAGCAGCAGCCGCACTACAGGCGCAGAAACGCGCCGTAGCGCCTGACGGGAACTACAAAGGTTTTGTCGCTGGTGTGTTCAGTGGTATAGCCAAGCTGAGTGGTGAGTCTGCACGTCTAGTACCGAAGGAGGACACCTCACTAACACCTCCTAGTCGGCCATCCCTTCGACACGATCAAAGTACGGTTACAGACTTCGAACACAGGACAATTCAAAGGGCCATTGGAATGTCTCAAGCAGACATTGAAAAATGAAGGACCGCAGGGATTATATAAAGGCGCGACACCCCCGTTGGTGGGATGGATGTTTATGGACAGCTTGATGCTGGGCTCGTTGACATTCTACCGGAAGGTGCTGAACCAGAATCTTTTTCAACCATACAAGATCCAGCAATTACCGCAGGGCATACCACTATCTGCCGACGACGAGAAGCTGCCCACCATCGGTCACGCAATTGCTGGAGTCATGGCGGGTATGACGGTCTCGTTCATCGCTGCGCCAGTCGAACACATCAAGGCTCGGCTACAAGTTCAGTACGCCGCAGACAAAACCAAACGACTGTACTCTGGTCCGATCGATTGCTCGAGAAAGATCTTATCGCAATACGGTGTCAAAGGTCTCTACCACGGCCTCGGCGCAACACTGCTTTTCCGAACCTTCTTCTTCTTCTGGTGGGGTTCGTACGATGTCTTCAATCGTTGGTTCAAGAAGAACACTAAGCTGTCCGATCCGGCAATCAATTTCTGGGCTGGTGGTCTCAGTGCGCAGGTCTTTTGGATCACGAGTTACCCTTCCGATGTTATTAAGCAGCGTATCATGACAGATGAGCTAGGCGCGAAGAGGAGGTTCCCTCGATGGAGAGATGCGGCGAGGACGATATACCAAGAGACAGGATGGAAAGGGTACTGGAGAGGATTTTTGCCTTGCTTCTTGAGAGCATTTCCGGCGAACGCAATGGCGCTGGTAGCGTTTGAGGGTGTCATGCGGACACTCAACAAATGAGATCGTAAGACTGCGTTCGATTCATGCCGGCTATAGAATTTGTGCATTTTGGATACCTCGAAGCGGATACCCCCGGCCACTAATAGACATCTCTACTTCTACCCCATGATTACATGTTGTCTTCACAAAATCTGCGACCTCGTGGTGTTCGCCACGGCCAAATTACTGAAGATGCTGAGCCAAGCATGTTCGGTGCTTCCGCATAACCGTCAATTGCTCAACCGCCGTGCAGTAAAATGGCTGGGTTCGTAGTCTTCGACGTTGGAATAGAAGACAATGGTTCCAGCCTTTATCGTTTGCGCCGGTTACCCTGCGTCACGGCTCTACAGTATCAACGTGCCACGGCATTCGTTAGCGGACCTGTCAAGTCGAAAGACTATGTACTTCAAACACTGTATAGCAAGGTTCTAGTAAGTTATTGGTACGATATTTACAGTAGGAGAGTTTGGGTGGCAGGACCCTGCAGAATTTAGACTTTGGTTTCTGCCGGGCTATACAGATGGAGCTAGCCGCATTAGGAACTCAGCTTTGCGCCTCGATCTGCGTCCAATAGGGGATTGACCATCCCATCACATCAAACACTACTTTGTGTCTTGTGTTTGTCCAAGAAAACACACCGCATCGTCCATTGAGGCCTTCCTAGATCTCTGTGGTCAAGACTCTGCCTATCGCATCTACGACAGACGAAGCGCTCATACAGAGGACCCAGGACAGCATTCTGCAGCGCTTTACGCTCGTTGCACAACGTTTAGTACAACGGCCGTCTATTAGCGCACGAGCAATCTAGTTCGCTGCCAGTCTACTTGCGCCTCTGAAGCCGAACCCATACAACCCTTTTGCGTCCTCTCTCCCTTCTTAGACGAACATACACCTCCAGACCTTTCTCTCCTTCAATCTCGGTCGCGTGTTCATTTACACACCTTCGAATCACGCTCTTTACGACATCCTTCCTCCTTTCGAGATCATCAAGCACTAGACCCACCGCCGATCCCTGTCGTTAGCCTGACACCGTAACCTTCTCCTCGACAATCACAGCAAACATGGGTTCAGGTGTATCAAAGATGCTGGCCAAGATCTTCGGATCAAAGGAGATGAGATTGTTGATGCTGGGTTTGGACGCAGCAGGAAAGACGAGTAAGCGCTCCCTTTGGTACAACTGGCAGCCAGACAGGACAACGACCGTGAAGTGTCTACGAATCTGCTCTGGCTCTATAGCACTTAACATGGAGATCAATTGACTAATACATTTTTCCTCAGCCATTCTTTACAAGCTCAAGCTCGACAACGATGTCACCACAATCCCCACAGTCGGCTTCAATGTCGAGACCGTGACCTACAAGAACACCAAATTTAACGTCTGGGACGTCGGTGGACAAGACAAGATCCGTCCTCTCTGGAGGCATTACTTTTCCGGTACGCTACACCCATCACCAAAAGCCTCATGGTAGCCCACCCGAGACATCTCGCTTCGGGCCGCTTGACATCTACCAGATCACGAGACTAACAACCATTCCAGGAACCCAGGGTCTGATCTTCGTAATCGACAGCAACGACCGCGACCGTATCGAAGAAGCGCGCTCGGAACTGACGCGCATCATTCAAGACCGCGAAATGAAAGACGCGCTCCTCCTCGTCTTCGCCAACAAGCAGGATATACCCGGCTGCATGAAGCCAAAGGAGGTGTCCGACGCACTGAACCTGGGCGTCGTGGCCAAGGACCACACCTGGAAGGTCGAGCCCAGCTGCGCGACTACCGGTGAGGGTATCTTTGAGGGTCTGGCTTGGCTGAGCAGTCACGTGCAGACGCCTGCGAAATAGATGCAAAGGAACGGATTGGATTTTTCGTGATAAGGCTTGTTGAATGTATACCCCTCTCTGCTAGCTTTGGTTTTTTCTTTGGGAGGGAGGAGTGGGTTGAGAGAAGAGGTCTGAAGGACATTTGGGTGTCGGCATTTTGTTGGGTCACTTTGGGTAGTCGGCACTGTCAGAGGGAGTGCTGGGACTACCAACAGGGTTCTCTATTCATCTGTGGGTTTATTGTAGCGAGCGTATGGCATCACTTTATATATCTTTTAAGACATGTGCACTACACGAGCTCTCTGTGGTGGGAAGTATCGCCTGATATTTTGGCTACTCGACTACATCTCAGTGGCATTTCCATTCGCGGGTTTCAGCGTGATCCGCACTACACTTTCTCAAGCATGAAGGTAATGCTTCTCGAGGATATGACCGTCTACTTTCCTAGCCATGTGCAACTCAGCGGCCAGCAAGTGACGAGCCACGCCTGTTTACCGAGTCCGCTTCAAGACTCCTGCTCGTCCGTCTCGGGACGCTCGCTCGTTGGTCGGAGAAAATCTACTTCTCAATCAACACGAGCCGTCTCTCGACCTCGGTCTCCCGAGACTCATCCATCTCGCCCTCAAATCTCAGCTTCACGGGGCCCTGCTCCTTGCCTTTCCACGCTGTCGACACCTCCGCTTTATAGAACGTCGTCGTGTCCGGGTACTGTGCCAGAACATGCTTGCCCTTTGGCAGATCTGGTAGACCTGCGTTGTTGCTCGGTATCGGTACCAGATGGCTGACGCTCGCTCGATATGGTGCGGGGATCTCGCCTGTTCCTGGAGCTGGATCGGGGTCGGCGTCCTGTATCTCGTACCGCCGCTGTTTACCTTCTCCGATCACGCTGGTTACGCGGCATAGTATGCCTTCGCCTTCCTGCGCACGACCTTTGTTACGGTAGAAAACCATATCACCGACCGAGAGAGTTAACCGTGACCGCACCCCGTTTTCGGACATGGGCGTGCTCGTCTTGATCCCCTCGACACTGCTCGCGATACTGTCACCGTCTTCGATCTTAACGGAGACTTCGCGTGTTGGCGGCTGTGCTGAAGATCCTCGCGGCTTGGGCTTGCTGCTGTTGTCAGCCGCACTGAGCCGGTTTGCAGCTATCCGAGGAGAAGGCGCGGCCGAGCCTTCTTCTGCTTCGTCGGTCGCTGCTTTGCGTTTTGGCGGAGCGGTTGAGCGGCCTTTCGATGAGGCTGAGGCGTCGCGACGAGATTGTATTTGCGAAGAGGCTTGTGATGAGAGGTCTTCGGAGGCTTGACGAAGACCTTGCAATACCCGTATACTATCGAGAAGATTCATGTCGTCGGATTTCCCCTCGATGATATGTTGGACTTGCTCGGAGATGCGGACATTTTCACGGTAGAGACTTTCGAGACGATCGTCCATACCTGCATCGGATGGCTTGTCGGCCGCGACGAGTTCTGCCTGTCTCTGCTCAATTTCCACGATTTCTTTGCCGTTGCTTGCTGATTGTGCCTAATAGATGTTGGTCAGGTGCTGATATTCTGGCAAACGTCGGAGCGCAGCATGGAAGGCTATCATAGAACAAGTAGCAATACATACCACCATCGCATCAATTTTCTTTGCGTCTGCTTTAATTTGACCCCATAATCGGCGCTCTTCATCTGCATCTTGATTGTGGTTGGCGCGTGGGCCTCTGTTACGAGAAGCCATGGCGATCACCGCCTCAATTCAAATGATACCTTGAGTAGCACCTTTGACTTGTGGCAGAAGTTTGCGCGTCAAATAAATACAAGGAACGACCAGGCAGTATTGTAAGTAAGGAAGACATCAGAAGATCAATACTGTAGACGTGACATGCGTTAATTGCGGCTCCTCGATCCAAGTAGCGCTCGGGGCGGTCCGCTCAGGAGATCTACATGCGGGGGAGGGGCACCTTGCGTCCATCAAAAGCATGTTGCTATTTGCGTCACACCTACGGAGGGAGCGCGGAGCTCCTTACGAGCTGACCCACGCGCCTGTAACTCCTTTGTTTCTAGTTTCTACAATTCTTTCGCGCTGAATATATTTGCGACTTTTGTCTTTACTCTTCCAATAATCAAGTAATTGCTTTCGCTTCTCACTCAAGATGCAGATTCCCTTGTTGCGACTACAGTGCGGTAGGAGTGACCGCCCGCTGCCTTCCGAGCCATTACTGACTTGATGCAGGCTGCAACAGCTACGAATGGGGTACGAGAGACTTGTCGCACGGCAGCAGAACGGAAGAACAGTATGCTGAAAAGTTGTAGGAAAGGTTGGCAAGGAGTCCGCTGCTGCCCGCTATGCTGCCGCGACACCTTCTAAGGACTTTTCGATTCAGGAATCCAAGCCTTACGCCGAGGTCAGTCGTTGCAGTAGACGAGCCGCATGAACGACAGCTAAGAGTCATAGCTCTGGATGGGCACACACCCGAGTAACCCGTCAAGTGACCTCGAGACCGGCCGTACACTCCTCGACATGGTCCAGGACAACCAAGCACTCCTCTCATCCAGCATCGCCGAAAAGTACAACAACAAGCTCCCTTTCCTCTTCAAGGTCCTCTCGATCAACAAGGCTCTCTCTATTCAGGCACACCCAAACAAGAAGCTAGCCGAGCAATTGCACAAGAAGGACTCGAAGAACTACCCCGACGACAATCACAAGCCTGAGATGACCATTGCTATCACTCCATTCGATGGGTTGTGCGGTTTCAGGCCCTTAGCAGAGATCTCGAATTTCCTTGACACCGTACCGAGTTTGCGCGCGCTGATCGGAGAAGACGAGGCGAAGAAGTACCAGGAGACCGTTAAAGGCAAGGAGACAGCGAGCGACGAAACCACGATGAAGACGAACAAGGAGGCATTGCAGAGTGCTTTCACGAAGCTGATGAACAGCAGCCCAGAAGATGTCGCGTCCAAGTCAAAAGAGCTCATCAAGCAAGCAAAGGAAGAGGGAGAGAAGTTCGCTGGCGGTGGTGGACCCAGCAACACTGGCAAGGAGCTTGCTGACCTGATGGTGCGCCTCGACGGTCAATTCCCGGAGGACCTTGGCCTCTTCGTGACGTTCTTTCTCAACTACATCAAGCTCGAGGTTGGCGAGGCCATGTTTCTCAAGGCTGACGATATCCATGCCTACCTGTCCGGAGGTAAGCCGTGCTTTCGTTCCGACTTGTGTCGCATCCGCTAACAATCTAGACATCATCGAATGCATGGCCTCCTCCGATAATGTCGTTCGCGCCGGCTTCACACCCAAGTTCAAGGACGTCTCAACCCTCACCTCCATGCTGACGTACTCCTACGCGCCCATCTCCGAGCAAAAGATGGATCCACAAGACTATGCCTACGTAACACTCAACCAGATCGGCTACTCATCGGGCAGCACCACGACGCTCTACAACCCACCAATCGAGGAGTTCAGCGTTGTGCGCACAGACTTGAAGCAGCGAGGCGCCAAAGCTACCTTCGAGGCAATTGAAGGACCGAGCATCATCATCTGTACACAAGGCAAGGGCAAGATTAGCGTTGGACCAAAAGTGGAAGAGATGAAGGAGGGCTATGTCTACTTCGTTGGCGCCACAGCAACGGTGATCTTGGAAGGTGAGGGCACAGAAGAGGGATTTGTCACTTTCAAGGCTTTCTGTGAGTTGGAGGGGAAGGAGAGTAACGAAAAGTTGTAGAAATAAGAAATGACATTTTCTTTTACCAAAGAGTAGATTTTATGATGTACGAGACACCAGATACTGTCCAATCTGTTTGCGCTTGTCTGTTTCCGTCATACGCTGTCATCTCCAATGTGCCACGAAGCCACCATTTAGGCAGCCTCAAATCATTTCTCTTCGAGATCGCTCCTCAACACAGTCTTCATCATACTCGTCATATACTTCTCCATGCCCCGCATAGTCTTCGTCAAGCTCGTCAATCTTCTCTACGGCTTCTCCTGCATCTCTGGATATTTCCGATCTGACAGCAGCGATGTGTTGCACTTGCGCATCCGCATTCCGTGGGAACTCGTCGATAATTTCTGCGTCCGACTCTTGGCGAGTATCAGTCCATGTCACAGCATTTGATCAAACATCGCGACCATAACGACGCTACTTGAATGTCGAGCTCGAAACGACGCCTGTCTTCTCATTAGAGAATGAACCGTCTTCAACCCCACAGTCCACCCTTTTCTTTACTGAACAAGTCCTTCCAAAACTCGCGGAAACCATAGCTTGGCCTTTTGTCGTCTCGAACATTGACGCTGCCACCACCGAGCCGCTCCAGCACACCGCCACTTTGTTCTTTGGTCACTTCGATCTTGAGCTTCGGCGCCCGTGCACGAGATCTGATCTCGTCCGCTACCAGAGGCGCAACATCTGCGTAACATGATTGCAGCTCGCGCTCGAGGTTGTAGTAAGGCTTCTTCGCCAGATTTGGTGCCATGAGATTGTAGGATCGGGTGATGCTGTTGAGATTCTCGACCGCTAAACGATGGTAGGATCGCTCAATCGCGAGCCAATCAGGGTCGCGGAACGGGGGAACTGAGGGACGAGGTGGTGATGGTGCTGATACAGTCTGCGCCTCGGCCGGAGTGACTGTAATCTCTGTTTCGGTCCCTTGTGTCTGGCCTGTAGAGTCGACGGCCTTCTCCGTGACCGTGATTGCAGAGGGTGTGCCATCTGCCAGACCCTCCTTCAACTCACCTGCCAGTGTAATCTGTGACACTTGTCCGCTCTCATCGACAGTATTGATCTTTTCAACCTTGGCCTTTTGCGGGTTCTCGATTAGCTCTGCAGCCGCATATTCTTCAGCTAGCCGTATCTGTTTCTCCAGACCTCCGCCTTTGCTTGCAATCGTTCGAGCGACGTGCCGTTTCCAATCAGCGCGCAGACGACCACGAAATTTTGTTGCAGTCGACACGAGTTCTTGTTGCTTCTCGATCCAAGGCGGGACGATGTCTTGCCTCTGGATAATCTTGTTCATGAAATACTCCGTCGTGTCAAGGAAAGGACTACTGGCATTGTAGTCACGTTCAATCTTCTGCCCGCGAGGAAGGTTCTTGAACTGGCCCCTGGCGATAGCATCTTCTATCCGCTGATCTGCGAGCGACGCGAGTCCTGAGATAGTAGCCGGGATGGCACGAGCCCCAGGCTGAAAGCGTTCCTTTAGTTGCTCCCTTATCTTCTCCCTCTCCTTCTGGTCCAGATTCGGGTCTTTGAGGAACGAATAGATGGAAGTTTTATCGCGCGCACTAGCCAGACGACCACCAGTGCTAGCTTTTGTCCTTGACATACCGGTATCCACCTTCTTCGGCAACCTCACACCGCCGGTACTCCTGGCAGGCACTTTCAAGGGCTTGAAAGAGTCGTTAAGCATGCGTAGAGATGCATCCTCCACACTCTCGGTACCTGACCACGGCTGAGCTCCAGCTATGTCTCGTGTTCCAGCTCCTGCATTTGACGAGAGTCCCGCCGTAGCAAACGCTTGCGCATTTGAGCTTCGAAAGCTGGCATCCTTGATCCTCTCCTCAAGTTGCGACTTCAGGTCCTCACTGAAGCCGGCTTCAGAGACAGCCTTTCTCGCACTTCTGCCACCAGTTTCCAGTGCCTCTTCACTCATATTTGCAAGTCTTCTCGACATCGCTCCCATCTCCTTCTCGCCAGTCTGGCTCTTTTCGCTGCCATCTCCGGAGTCTTGGTGTGGCGATGTGCTCGAGAAAGGTCTACTGAACCGCTTCGTACGGAAGGCTCGCTGCTGAGCACTGGCACGCAAGCAGCGAGCACAGATATAGTCGCTGGAGAGCACTGTCCCTCGCATCCGGAATGTGATCAATGTCGTGATAATATGAAGTGAGGCGAAGTAAAGTGGACGATATAAAGTCCGGGGAAAGCGAGGCTAACCGTCATGACGTTTTGCCGCGAATGGCAGGTTTGCCGAACATCAGTCGATCTTTTGTAGAAAGCACTCCAACGCGCTGATGTTCTAGACAATGGACGATGCCCGAAGATGATGCCCAGCAAAGGCAGACTGAACCAGTAGACCAGTCAAATACGACAGCGCCGTCCACATCGCGCGGTAGAGACTGGAAGAATGCTTTTCGACTGCCCAAACCACTGAAGGAGCTCTTTGAGAAGTTCCCGCTAGTCACGTATGCGCCGAATTCAGACCCATTGCGCGCACCGAGCAGCAGGGACAAGCACACTCTATACGTGTTCACCTCAGACAGCGACGCGATCAATGGAGCACCTTCCTTCAACCCGAGCTGCTTGAAGTGGCAGGTCAGTCCACCCTTCTTCCGACCTGTGCATTCAGACTGACACGTCTACAGGCCTACCTCAAGTTCCACGATATAGGTTTCCAGACCGTCAGCTCGAACAATCATGCTTCGCCATCTGGAGTCCTACCGTTCTTGTTACCGGCTCACTCGTCGAGCAGGGAGCCTGCGAGACCGATCGCTTCCAACAAGATCGAGAGATGGGTACAGGGCGACAACGAAGAGGGCAAGGCAAATATCAGAGCGGTGACGCACCTGGCGCTGATAAATCACAATCTGCGCCGAGCATGGGTATGTTCATACACAGCGTGTACGATCTTGAGGAGAGAGCGCTAACATGCCAAAGCTCTATCAGTTGTACATCCAGCCCGACAATTTCGCTTCCGTGGCCGAGCGTCTCTACGTTGACCCAATATCATCGAATGTTTTCGTCAAAGCAGCTACATCGCATCATCTTCGGAACGCTGCGCTCGAGGAATTGAAGAAGACAACGCCCAAGGTAGTCGAGGAGGATATTCTGCGCGATGGTAAGGAGGCCTTGCATGCCCTGTCTACACTTCTGGGTTCGGATCAATGGTTTTTCGGCGTTGAAGAACCGGCTCTTTTTGACGCTTCTGTATTTGCATATACCCATTTGTTGCTCGATGAAGGGATGGGGTGGAAGGAGAACGCGATAGGGGATGCAGTTAGGGGATTCTCAAATCTGATACAGCACAGAGAGAATGTACTCGGCCGGTATTTCTAAAAAACTGAGCTATGTCAAATTACCAAAACTATGCTGAGCGCTAGAAATTATGTATATGTATCCTCCCAATGAACATGTGCGGAAATGGTCGTGGCGTCAAGTCTCTCCTAAGATGTCTGCTGGCATATGCGTCAAGGTGTAGAGGACGAGGCTCCACCCGACTGCTGTGGCTCTTCTGACGAAGTGAACTGCCCGAATACTGATGTCGATTTCGCCATCGGAGTATCGACCGCAGTCGGTGGCTTCAAACCAATCGCAGGCTCGTCCGCAACATCCCCGGTCGCAGGCTCCGAACGTCTGCTGGCTCTTCGCGCGGGCTCTCCACTGTGGTCATTAAAAGTTTGGTTCGGGCCAGGGATGACGTTCTCTTTCAAAAAATCGCCCTTTCGCTTGACTGCTTTCCATTGTTCATTGTACATATTTTGATCAGCTTCAGAAAGCCACAAATCCCAGGCTGGTGTTTCGGGGGCCGCCTCCAAAGGGCGAACCCAGGACTTTGACTTCGATCGTTGGATTGCGTACCATAGCGTCCGCGTAAAACATTTTGTCTCGGTAAGTTCGGGGTCCGGGATGTCTTCTGTATGAGCCAGTTTCATCTTTTCGGGCTGATTGAATTTTGGTTTCTGCTCGAACACCATTTTCTCGAGAAGCGCCCCATTCTTGGCGATCCTTCGGCCCTTCGAGTCTTCGTGAGGCTCGCTCAAATCTACGGCATCAGAGCCCCTGAGACGCCAGAACGCTTCTTCTGGTAATAGTGCGACTATCCAGTATGCACCATTCAGTGTGAGATAGGTAAGACCGATGACAGCCTGCATTTCCCAGCTACAATTGCCGAGCAACACGACGGCAACCATAAAGGACAATGTACCAAACCCTACAGCTATTCGCGCGTGCTTCTCTTTGAAATGATACTTACATCGGTCCGGTCCCATGTAAAGCTCTCGTGCAATGTTTTCGTGACAATGTACGACCACAAAGGCACCCGATCGTGTCTTTAGAACGAGATCTCCAGGAGGAACAATGTCCTTAGTAAATCTTCTATCGAGAGTAGGCTCCCACCATCTTGCTAATCCTGTCAACGAGGAGGTAAGAGACAGCAACCCGATGGCAAGTGCTGCTGCCCCATCTTGAATCAGGAATGCCCAAATGAAGATCCAAACGGTCCATAAAAACGAGACCACAGTCAAGATCTCCACAGGATTATACCGTTTCGACTCGAGGAGGGTCCGCCAACCAGACATGTCCACTGGAGTTTGGCCAGTCTGGGGAGGAGTCTGAGCAGCATTCCGATCAACAGTCTGAGCAGCCGGCGGGCTATCCGAGTTCGTGGAAGCAGCAGACGGGTTTGAGACGGGACCCATCTCAACACTACCATCGTCTCTCTTGACGGGAGGCTCGACCCTAGCGGTACCGTCATAGCCAATAGCCCATTCCTGGAACTGTAGCGGTTCGAGATTATCGATGTCGTGGATCAGATTTGCAGCGAAGTTGAGTTCCTCTACTTTGGGAGCTGAGAATGCGCCAACGACTTTGACATTGGGAACAGGCGGTAATCGCAATGGTCGATGAGCTTTGAGTAATCCTTGAGGTGCTGGTATAAGTCTCGGCAGAATGCAGAGCCAGGTCACGGTAGTCCTTTGGGCATGAACTTCCATAGCCGACTCGCCGATAACGGCGAGAAGTGAGACGATGTCCAGATGCCATCCCGAATTAACGTCCCGTGTGCCTGGGAACCAGCCATGAATGCCGGTAAGAGGGTTTGTGTAGGCCATAGTCGCCGACCAACGTAGGCCGAGGGGCTGCAGACGACAGAATACCGCCTAAGCAATCAGCATAGAGAGAAGATGGTGAAGACAAAATAGAACTTGGGCTGACAAAACAAGATGAACAAACGAAGAGTTCCTAGAGAAGCTGATGGACAAGCCCAACATACAGAAGTGAGAACATTCGACCTTTAAGAGGGCCAGCGTAACACATAAAATGAACCATTCCGATGCAACAACGCGAAAAGCAAGATGTAGCGTGCATGAACAGACAAAGCGCATTGTGCATGATCAAGGCAGCTGCAGGTCAGCCGCACGCAGAGGTTCAACATTGCATGCGTGAAACATCATGCAATAGAGCTAAGGCATTGTCGATGCCCTACAATCTCTTCTGGCCATGCAAATTGAAGTGCCCCATTGGACAGCACTGGCCGCCTTACAACAGATAAGCGTCGGCAATTGACACATACTGTAGAGCACTGACTGGTGCAGGACGAATAGGGGAGACGGCGCTTGAGCATGAGGCACGTTAAACGGATGTCAAGCCTGGTGAGCACGGGCCATACAACAGGTGAGAATCCCGGCCCCAGGCTCACGATTCCACGCTCAGGTCGTATGTCGCGCGGGTCGCCAGAGCATGTGGGAATGTGAAGAAAAGACTCGAGACCGCAAGATGAGAACAACAAACCGGTGTGTGGCACAAGTGGCCATGAATGCCCAAGTCGAGTTCTGCTAACTTTACATCAAGCCGTCGTGGGCGAAAAGGTGCTGACCGAAGTTGCAGCACTGAAAAATAAGTTACAGGCAATTAAGGGCGTGCATTGCAGTATTGAAGGCGGTGAGTGGTGCATGGTTAAGGCGGCGCAGGTCAGCCGCACATACTGTAGAGCTTCGATAGTGCATGCGCTCTAACAGGCGGTCAAGTTGATTGCATGATTGCTACACATGCCACCTTTTACGGCTAGTCACAACACAGCAAAAGCAACATCCCTCGATGAAACGAGTAACATGTTGTGTTGTAGATGCGCAGCATGAGAAGAATTACTGGAGGTACAAGATGTGGGGCGGAGTAAGAAGTTGGAAGAGGAGGAACACGGGAAGTCAGGCCGATCCAGACGGACCGCATCATAAGCACACCCGCCATCTTCAGCCTCCTCAAACTGCGCCAAATCACGATATCGCGCCCTTCGTCCTACACAGGGTTTAGTGCTCGCAGCGACCTAAGCCACCTGATCTCGTCTGAACCGGTAAGTCTTTGTTGCGACCGTCCTTCTTTACCAATGTACTGTAGGTAAATGCGTCCGTCATCTCGCAACACGAAAGATTTATGATCAATCAACGATACATCTCCGCCGTCGATTATGATGGGTGGCCTCTTATCGCTGGTCTTCTCAACTGCTTCAGACGCGTACATGACGGTGACACGATCGGTAACCCACGCGCCAGCAGCAGATCTCTCTCAATCGATTCAGACAGGCGCGTATTGGAAGCTCGATGAAAACGAAGCGCTACAGTTACTTGCGAAAGCATTTGCGCCGGAATTCGAAGCGCTCCTAAATTCGCCTGCAGCTGCCGAGCAAGCGGCGTCTGCCTCAGGAAATGCGACTAGCCATAATCGACCCTCGATGCTGCTATTCGGTCAGAATTGTGATGAGATTGACCGAACAATCACAGGCGTCCTTTGCCTGAAATGGGTGCTGACCGGGGACTATGAACATTTCACACAAGGTCAAGACCCAAAGCTGCGACTTTCGCGCGCATCTTTCCAGAGGTTCCAAGAGCTTTGTCAGGAGACACTAAGAACGCCCGAAGACATGTTTGGATTGCTGACAGCCACTGTGGTAAACGATCTCGGTAAGGATAGCACGCTTGCCGCAAGAGTCGAGCAGGCTACTGGCATACCGATGCTTAAGCAGAACCACGATATGGTCCTATTCGAAGCAGTCAAAGCAGACCTGGTATCTTGTATGCATGAATTGAACCCGCAACAACGGGATTATTTAATGGTTGGCCTGAAGATGGGTTGTCGCCTCAATTTGGGTCAACTAGTACAAGCGGAGAACGTCCCTGGCAGTCTCGACGTTATGATCGAGCTAAAAGATCACGAGCATGCTTTCGAACTAAAATTTCTCGAGCAACTATGTGACGTTGCTGGCGCTCTTGGCCACGTCGACGCAACTTGCTCCAAATCGATGATCGAGCCAGTATTCCAGGCGTTCATGACTGTGCACAAGGTCCTGTCCGACATACTTCACGATCGAAGCTCGCTGAGAGAGGCATACGACGAAGTACTGACTCAGCGCGCTGACTTTATCGAGGATGCTGGCTACAGGAGGTTGACCGTCAAAAGCCCCGAAGACCGTGCTCTACTTCGCTTGATGACCATGGGCCGAACTGCCAATAAGGATCAAGCTGCTTGGTTTGAGGATGCATTCAATTCACTGGCGCCTGATATCAAAGAGAACTTGGTGAAAGGTCTTAGCGTAGATGGCTGGAAAGATGGGAAGGCAATCCTGCCTTACTACGTATCAGCTATTCTGCAGGCAGGCCTGCATAATACAAGGGACGAGTCAGCTTCTGCCAAAAGCAACGCGCTCGCGAGTATGATGCGCTTCCTTACTAGGATCTTGGCTGGCACATCCCCTGATACGGGCGCGAAAGGGGAGGTTGTCGAGCACGACCTGCTATTTGCGAAGGAGAAGATCAGTAGTCCTGAGTTCAAGATGGATCCCTCTGCACTCGACGAACTCCCGGTCAAAGATACTGCCATCGCTCCGTGAAGTCCAGAAGAAGCTAGGACCCGGTGTAAGGTTTCTTGGTCACAGGCGTGCTTATTTGGTCGCACTGTTTGCCTCCTCCGTCTGCGGTCGGATTTATTGTTGGGATGGTGTTCGTGCTTTGGCGGCTGAGGAAGCGAATTGGGATCTCTGTACACGTGAATGTTGAAAAGCTCTGTCAAGGGACGACTCATGAGGCGCTAGTCAATTACTATTAGGATATACCCCTTTCGCAGTATGAGGCTGTTGTATATTGACGTGCGTCCAATTCAATCGCTTCTTTTACAGACAGAATCCCACAATGCAAACGAGTCTTTTCTCCGAATACTACCCCTTCAGATCCATCTTCATGGCTTCATAACTCTGAGACCGTCCCGGGTAGGCGTCGCGGCGCGCTTGAAGCTCTGTGCCGATTGTCAGCCTGCTGTTCACCATATGTTCTTTCACTATCTGTCAAGAGCCGACGTACCTGATCGCATTCTTCCCAAGCTCTACCGGCACCGAAACCAAGACCGACAAATGCTGGCCATGCGCGTCTCTTGAAAAGGAGGACGGAGAAGATAACACCAAAGGATGCGCCGAGAGTTGAGCGGATGAGCATTGTGCTGAGACAGTGGTCCCACTACGTACTTGTTAGTGTCCGTCCCGACTGCCTGCGCTTGCGTCCGTGTATTCTCGACGTGCCTTCTCGTTCAAAAGAGCCTCGCTCATAGGTCTGTGAGGTCGCGAAAGCGCTGGAGGAGTCGCGGGGCTGGTTGGGGAGGTAGCGTCGGCCATTGTGAAAAAGGCGAAATTCTAGTGGTTTGATTGATCCGAAGACAATAGATTCGTATGTTGATATTGACGCTGCGAATGATTCTCGATCTAGTCCTGTGATTGGGAAACTTTGGACGTGAAAGCAGTCGTCGGCATGTCGGAAGTTTGGGAAGCTTTGGCCAACATCTCCCCAGGTTCTTTCTCCAAGAATATTTCACATGCAACATTATTTTCTTTGACTCTACAATAATCGGTGACGAAGGAGGGAAGATGTGGCAACCAGCGTAGCAACCTCCTATTCATCATGGCACGAAACGAGGACGCTCACAAGTCCTCATTAGACAGACTTAAGGTCTTGGACAAAACCTTCGACACACTTGGACAACGAGTAGACGAGGCAGCGCGCATTCTCAATATCCGACTTGAGCATTACCAACAGCCAGCGCTTGCAGCAGCCGTGCCCAAGCAGAGACTTGACCTGCTGAGCTATGGACGACATGAATTTGTGTTGCGCTGGATCTTGGAGAAGCTCAAGACCCAATCTGAGGCACGTTCGAGCGCCGAAGCATGGTCACTCACCTGGCATGTTGTTGAAGACATGTCCTTGGCCAGCTGCGTGAAGGTCCTCGTCGCTTCTGGCGTGATGTCATCCGTCCGGGATGCTCTCAAAGAGCGCTTTTCATCCGAAGGATTGTCATCACCTAACAACGGCGTCCCGCAAGAGAGTCAGGAGTCAGGCAAGGTCAGCAAAAAGAGCAAGAAGAGGAAGTCAACTTCGGATACCGATGTTTCCGGCGTGAGCGATGATACGGAGAACAGCATTGGTTTGTTTGCGAACATTGCCATGCTCGTACAGGTGATGGTGAGCAAATCTGGTAACTCCCAGACAGGCCAGGATACCGTACTCAAGCACCAGATGCATGCGGCACTGAGACTCGACGGTGAGGCACGGACCCAGATGATGAAGCATTGGCTTCTTGCTCTGGTCTGCATTGTTGGTAGGCCGAAGAACAAGCACCTTTCATCCTCTGCTTTTCTGTCCTCGAACATATTCCTGCTTCTTGATGTTTGGAATTTGCAAGCTCTGCCCACATCTGCTGAGCGAGATGCGAGTGTCCAATCTTTCTGTACCGAGTGCGGGTGGCCGTTGTTCCTACTACTGTCTTATTTGAGAACCGAAGGAGATGCACACGACTCGCCAGACGCTGTATCACCAAGGCTGAAGGATGCTATCGAGGGTTTGGAACATCTATTCGCTGCCCAAGTTCTGATGCCTGCACGCAAAGCTGTGCTCGAACCGACTAGTGAACCCACTCGTACCACGCCGAGTGAAACGAGTCCGCGACTACTGGACTTCATTCGTCCCATTTGCGAAAAGGTAGAGGCGCTCAGGGAAATTAAAGACTCCGATGTCGACGGACAGAGTCAATTCCGCGTTGCACAGCTCGGCCTGTCTGGTCTGCTGGATGTGGCTGTGCGGTCAACCCGCTTCAACACACCAAGGCGCAAGCAGCATGAACTGCCCTGGATCAACAGCCTTGTAATGGCGCTTCAGTCTTTGACAAGTCAAGACACCTCGATCGTTGTACTAGGAAGACAATTCGTATCGAATTCCTCTCTTGCTGGCATGCTCGGTATTCTGTTGGAGCGCAAGCTTTCACTAAGCGCCGAGACATTGACGTCCATTATAGAGCAACACTGTCATTTACCCTTTGACGCAGACGGCGAGAAGAACTTTCCTCCTCCTGATTTTGCCCTGTTGGCGAAGATCGTCTCTATGGACGCAGGATTGTTCACCCGTAGTGCTAAAGGCGATAGTTCTCTCGCAGAAAGGACTTTTCGTGCCTTGGCAGTGTATGGCTCGTTCTCTCGCGTGGATCCGCCTTCCCTTATCAAGAGCCCCGAGGCTCACGCAATGATATCATTATGGCGAGACGGAATCGCAATACCACTCATGCATGCCTTTGCACGCAACCGACCGCTCCTTCAGTATCTGAGCCTATGGCATGCGTTTATACCAAACCTTGGAGACGAAAAGACTTACAAAGAGTGGTCCCTGTTTGCTGATGAGCAGTTGCAGAGCGCGCTACAGGGTACACTGGAACAGTCTTTGACCACCGACCAGATTACTCAGGTATTAAAGGAGCTAAGTGACGGTGGAAGCGGCTCTTGCAAGAAGATTGAACAGTCGAATCACTCTGGAGAAGAAGAAACAATCATACGGCAGACGACTTGCGACCACGATTTGTGCTGGCCCTTGGCGCTGCGAACTAATCATGATAAACTGTTCGCCACGAAGAACAGTTCCGGTTCGGACCTTATTATACTCAATGCTGTACTCGGCGCAATCCATTCGGATGATTTGATAAAGCAGCTCAGCGAACCATTCCGCTGCTTGATCGAGCACGTCTCGGGCGATATCATTAGCGCCATTCACGTCAACAGGAACAACAAGCCGTTCGACCAAGCAGACGAAGTATTCGAAGAAGTCTATCAATATGCTTGGGCATGTTTGATCCGTCTCAATGAGCTATGGCTTCCGGTCACAGCCGACGATGATTACTCCAATCGAGGATTATTCATCAATGGCAATGCGGAGACTGCAGCTGTGTATGGCATGGGTACGAAATACACGACTCTGGCCACAGTAGAAGCTGCGTTTTTCACAATCTTCAAATCGAATGCTCGGATGACGTCCAACGACCCGAAAGTCAAGTTCCGGGTGGAAAGACGTCTAGCTATTGCGCTAGAATACCTCATCCAGTTCGTCGCTATGCGGAATCGCATGCCCGAGTTTCAATCTGCATCAGACCGGATCTTGCGTGAACTTTGCGGTGACGACGTAGAGTCCCTACGGAGAGTCAAGTTGAGTCCTACCAACGACGAGAATACCCTTGATGTCGCTTTCGGAGCTCGAAGCGTTGCTGCATTATACCCTTTGATCCTGGCTAAGGTGCTCGGAAAGCATCCTCAAGTTTGGCCGCTCTTACCGCAGATCCTAAGATCCGACATTCTTTCAAAGATGGTGTCGTCAGAAAATCAGTCGGCAGACTTCAAATCAACTATGAACGAGCTCATTTCCTCAATCTGTGACTCGAGTTCGAAAACGATCGGGAGTCAGTCCTCGCGAACGGCTACTATCCAAGACGAGCTCCTTGATAACCTCATCGAACTTGCTGAGAAGCACCCAAATTCAGGATGGTTCGTTGATGTTTTGGTTAAGGTTTGGCCTGAATCATTATTGTCACCCCAACAACGGCAACACGTGATCAACTGGACGACTACAAAGCTGGCAAAAGGCAAAGACGACGACTCGGAGGACGAGAGACAAGATCCGTCGATCGCTGCGCTCTTGGCTATCATGGTCAAAGTGTCCGGACAACCATTTGGCTCGCCATCCGATGTGTTGGATGGAGATCGCTTATGGAAGCTCACGGAGAAGATTGAGCTCGAAGGTCCCAAGGAAGTGGAGACCCAGGCGCTTTTGTCTCGTTTCTGCTTCAATATCTTTAATATTGCCGAGAAGTGGTCGGAGGAGACGAGAGATTCTTTACTCGAAACGCTGTCGAAGAGGCTGGTCAAAGGATTGAAGAAGGCCAAGTCTCGTCCGCTGACTCCAGCTCAGATGTCGCTTGCCTCTTGCTTCGTCGCTTTCGCTGAGAAAGAACAATTGTCGGCCCTAAAATTACCTCACAAAGACCCTGATATGGTAGAGAGCTTGTCAAAGCAGCTTCTTGAAGTTGAAAAGGATTCTACGGGGAACTCACAGATCCTACGAGATGTGCCGCTATCGTACTGGAAGAGAGGCTCATCTTCGATTGGATCTGCACTCAAATCTGCGGTGGCACACGCATTCGAGGCCAGTCCAGCGTCTAATAGTGAATGGCCATCTATGGTCGTTCAGCATCACGCGGACAGTCTTTCCTGGGCTCTGTCTGCTGGCGAACTGGACGGTGCCGACGCACTACAGCTTGTAAGAAGTCTCGTGGGGCTACTGGGTCAGCACCACCTCTCCCCTACGACGTATGCCATGGTATATGATGCTTTCAAGCAGGCTTGCCACGATTACATGGGCGACAAGATGGCGCTCATCGATGGACTGATGGTTACTGATATGAAGGATCAATCACAGGCACTCACACTCGTCAACGTGCTGATCGACTCGCTCAGCAAGTCTCAGCTGGATGCAAGCGGCTCGTTAGTACCCGCAACAAAGTTGGTCTCCACCCTTACCACAAGGCTTGCACAAGAAAGCAGAGTCCAGATGCACTCTGGTTTAGCTAAATGCGTAACCACCGTCCTCCGCCTCAAGCCATTCCTGATCAATCAGCACAACCTCGAATCGCTTTTGGCCTGTATTCACAAACTTCTCACACCTGCGTCTCCGACTTTGTCGGGCAAAGCCGCCTCAGTTGTCTACACGAATATCTGCACATTGATGCAATCGGTACTTCAATTCCACCGCTCGAGCCTCGGTGGCCGAATCCATCTTATCACCCCAATTCTCATCCAATTGACATCCTGCCTCTTCATTCCACACAGAGGCAACAAGAACCAAAGTATCTTTCGCCATCCGTCCTGGCTCTCGGCCGACAGACCACTCGTTCCGATCCACGCCTCTCGATTTGCGCGCGTACTCACGCTTCTCTGCAATCCACCTCAATCGACAATCTCCCGCCGACGATCAGGTTTGGTCGATGAGACGAGAAAGGTGCGTCTCTACGTGGGCCAACACATTCAGTATGTGCTACATGCATTTGTGCGAATGCTGCTTCATGGACGACTCGGAGATGGTGTCAGGGAGAAGTTGACACCGGGACTGTGGGCAGTAATTGATGTCATGGATATGAGTGGCTCGGAAGAGGGTAGGGTCAAGGTATTGGGTGCTAGTATGAACAAAGCTGAGCTGGCGCTGCTAAGGAGAGAGTTTGAGGCATGGAAGGCTGGCGGTAGCTGGAGGGGTTGAGACTACGTACGAGCGGTCGAATCGAGTGACAATCAAACATTCGTTGAGCGTCTCGGGATTGAAGTGTTGTAAACTTGTGGCATAACTTAAGAAGCCGTACAGGTGACAAGGCTGAACCAAGACGCCGGGCCATGAATGAACTCACGGTATCTGTATCGCTGAAGCGCGTATTTACTTTCCATCGTTCTCTCTTCTGCTTCGATCGAGTAGTCCATACAAAAACTCATGCACATTAATTATCCATCAGATAGTCTTGGCCGTCCATCATGACGAAATGAGTCAATCCAGACACCCCTCATTTTCCGTGGTCAAGGCACCGGCAGCCTTACCTCGTCCAAGTGGCTCAACGTCAAAGATACTCTTCCTCTCAGGGCGCATCTCACCATCGACACACGCAAAAACATGGCAAGACGAGCTGATCAGCCGGCTACAACACCTGCCTCTGACGATCCTCAATCCCCTGCGATCAGACTGGGACAGCACGTGGGAAGCCAAGATGACCTTTGCACCATTCAGAGAGCAGGTCAATTGGGAGCTCGATGGGCTTGAGGCTGTACATATCGTGGTCACATATTTTGCGCCTGATAGTGATTGTCCTATCACGCTGCTTGAATTCGGGCTCACGGTTGCGGAGAGGGCGGAGAAGGTGGTCTGTTGGTGTCCTACGAACTACTCCAAGAGAGGTAACGTGGAGACTGTCTGTGTCAGGAAGGGTATCAGGGTATGCGAGACCATGGACGAGGTTGTTGCGGTGGTCTGTGGAAGGGTCGCAGGAGTCTGAGTGCTTCGCGTCCGTATACTTGCATAGAAGGTTGAGCCTGCATAAACAATGCATAACTTTATACCAGTCTGCATCAAATGCGACAACATCTCCGTTTCGCGTGTGTCATGACTGTGACTCGTAGATCAATTGATGTGTGTGTCCCTCGAACACATGATTAATTGGTAGAGTACGAAAGAGTATAGCTGACTTAGACGATCGCGCATCGTGCCTGATATTTGTCGAACAGTCAGACTTCACATCGAGTCAAGTTTGCTTCGATTCTGTGGTCCGCAAATATATAACACTACATCCACCATGTCGTCAACAGAGAATGCTTTCATGCAGCCGGGCATCTTCGAGAGCCTCCAGCAAAAGATTGATGAAGATGGAGCTGTTCGCGAAGTACGAAATGCTCTTTCAATGTTGCCGCTGCATACTGACAGATGCTGCAGACTTTGCGTGATATCGTCCAAACGCTAGAGAAGCAAGGTCCGCAACACATATCAATCAAGGATTCCAATCACGACTGATACCTTTGAAAAGACCGAGCAACTCAATCAACACTGTCCAGAGCACACTCGACCGCAACTTCGGAGCGTACGTAACATCATGATATATCCGAGCCGCCTATGTTGACATCATTCAAGTACAAGCACTCGTCCAGTCCGCCGAGTCATCCATCAAGAATGAGGTCGACACTATCTCGAAGCTTTCTCGGGAAGCATCAAAGTACCCATACTACAAGTACAATGGCATGTGGTCACGCCAGATGCAAGACACGGTATGCGCCACCCACAAATCTTCACATCCCTTCCAGAAGCAAATGATCCCGTTACTGATATACTGCATCAACAGTGCTTCTCGATCCTCTTCACCGGCTACCTAGGCGGCTACAAGAGCGACAAAGTCACCGACGTCGACACTAAGAAAGCAGGCGGTCGACTGTTGACGATCGAAGAAGTGGGCGAACTCCTCCACGTGCCCGTCAACCTGAAAGACCGCGACGAGTTCCACCTGACGATCGAAGAGTACCTGCACGCCATGATCAGTCTCATCGACGAACTCGCCCGCCTGGCGCGCAATACTGTCACGATTGGCGACTATGAGCGCGCGGCCGCGATTGCGATTTTCATCAAGAACATCCACGCCGGGTTCCAGATTCTCAATCTCAAGAATGATAGTCTCAGGAAGCGCAGTGACGGTATCAAGTACCGTGTCAAGGAGGTCGAGGATGTGGTTTATGATTTGAGTTTGAGGGGGTTGGTCGCTAAGGCCACTTAGTCTTTCAGAGTCAAAAAGTTCATGGGTAGTGAGGGGTACAGGGGTGTGCGAAAAAGAGGTCTTTGTACAGAGGTAGCTACATAATGTGCAAAACGCCGCCCGGTACGATGAAATCAAGCCTGACCAGAGCCTGTGGTATCAAAAGTCACATCCCACATCCTCGTTTTCTGAGCATGTCCAACTACACAACAAACCCTCCATCCCATCCAAGTTCAGGCATAACGATGCCGCGGAACGGATCCATCTCATCCTCATTGCCCAACACATCGATACCGTTGCCTAACTCATCCGTACCAAAACTGACCACACTCTCACTGACAGTAGGCGCAGATAGCGGCGCAGGATGTCCTAGATCGCCTACTCCGAGTGCCCAGATATCGTGATCGTGATGACCCCAGTCGTAGCTCGCAGTATCGTGCAGAGGCAGCATAGGCAGGTTTTCGTGGCTGTTGTGCGCAGAGTGCTGCTCTGGGCTAATCGAGTAGAAATCGTTGCGGTGCTGATGGTGATGCGAGGGACTGTCCTTTAGTGCTTCGGCAGCGGGCCCGCCGTAGATGTTGTCAAATATGTTGGTTTGGCCGTTGTCGAGGCTACCGAGTAGGCGCTCCCAGTCTGTTGGTTCTGGCTTGATGGCGGTGGGTAGTGGGTGCGAAGTGCTTGGTGGTGGAGTCGATTCGGCGCTGAAGGACAGATAGTCCAGGTTTGTCAGGCGGCGGTTCTGTGGTCGCGAGGACTTCTGGGTCGAGTGTTGTGGCATCAGGGGCGAACGGGTGCTTGATGAGGCTGACGGTGGTTGCGTGAATGTGTTATGCGGGGAGCGCGAGGGCTCGGACTGTGGTGCTTGCATGTTCGAGCTGAACGGCGATAGATTCGGGAGTGATTGCGCCGGGACCGAGGCACGGTAGGGAGTGATTGTGGGTTCGGTCGCACGGCGGTGGCTGTTGAAGGGGTCTGCGCGTGAAGCAGAAGAGCTGAATTTCGATGTCATGGCCTTGAACTGCTGCTTCAGCGCCGGAGGTATGCTCGAAACATGTGGGGCTGGCATCGCTCCGTCGGAGTTGTGTCGTGAAGGTGTCGCTGACTTCGTCGGACCACGAAGCGTGGGCGCCGGCAGGAAGGAGCACGCAATGCGGCGGAAGGGTGATGCAGCAGGTGCACTGATGTGGTTCAACTGGCCAATGACCACGGCAAGCATCTTCTGGTTATCTTGCAGGACCTTGCTTCCGTCCTCGAGATCAAGACCTTGGAATAGCAAGCCGAATCCAGAAAGGACCAGAAGCTCTTCCTTGTTCAAGCAGAATGAGAAGGTTAGACCGCGCTCGGTCAGAAGTTGCAAGATCTGAACGATTGATTTGCATGATGAGGCCATGGCGATCTGCGAAGATGCAGATCGGTGGCCCAATGACGCGCAAACGGCAGGTCTGTGGACAAGGGAGCGAATGTAGTGGTATGTGAGGGACTATTCCGTCGTCAGAGAATGTGCACAAACAGAAAAAAATCCAGGTCGATATACGTACTAGTAGTGGTGAACGGCTGCTGACAGTGCCAACACTTGGCTTGTCCTGAGCGAATGGAAGTTTAAGGTGAGGCGCAAGAGATGCCTGCCATTGGTCAAGCTCTTCAGCCAATGCCGAGAGCTTCTGTAGAGACAACTCGTACGAAGGTAGTGCTGGGTAGACCTCTTCCAGGACCTTGGAGAGAATGCGGGAGGCGCGGAAGAGCGCAAGTGCGCTAGAAAGTCGAGTCGACTCTCCAGGAAGAAGCGGCTGGAAACCACGCTCGGTCACGTACTCGTCGTCTGCATCGACGGGTAGTTCGCAGTGGACATCTTCGTCTTTGATCTGTCGTGGCAGGCCGAGGAGGACAGCGGAGAAGCTAGCGTGTGTCAGCGAGAACGTTGTGGAGACGAAAACTATATCAACGTACCAATCGACAGTATAAAGTGACCAGAAGACCTTCTTTCTTGTTTCGCAAGTTAATGTTCCCAACGCGAAGCGCTTCTGTGATTGATGAAGTCCAAGACGGCAGGAGAGCGCAACTGCCAAAGCCTTGTATGTCAACAGTTTGTTGTAGTCACCGCGTTGTATGCAGCTAATTTGGGCAAGCACCAGGCATTGTAAAGTTGTCATGGATTGTTCCGTTTGAATGGCGGCAAGTGCGGCTTGCCATTGGTCCTCGATGGAAGCGAGCTCGGTTGGTTGTCGCGACTGCCGCTGATTAGAAAAGCGGCTAAATGCAAAATGTGCCGCGTGACTTACATCTTGCGACGAGGCCGCGAGCGCAAAGACGAGATTGAGCTGTGCGATCTTTGCATTGTCTGTCATTGCTTCGGGATCGGAAGTGTATTCTTCATACAATGCGAGAAACGATGGCCTATGCAAGACCGGAAATAGTGGCGCCCATTCCTGGAAGAAGATGTTGACGAGTTGATCGGAGAGCAGACGCGGTGCATGCCATTTCGTTGGCGTTGACGCATTGTCCGGTTTGTTTGACTGTGGTCGAGCAGTGGACAGCAATTGCGCCGATACGACTTCTGTGGTTGAGCGTCCCTTTTCTTGAACCTTTTGCTTGAACGAGTCTAGTTGAAAACAGGTCAGTATCACTCGTGAAGCCGATCATAGATAACCTTACCGATCAACGAGTTGCCACTAGACGTTCCAGAGAAGTAAGAGTCGGCGTCTCCATCTTTCGAAAGATATGGCGATTGTTGTACTTTGAAGACGTCTTCTCTTGCTTCGGTTGGAGACGCAGGATCGGATGGCGAAGAAGAGGCAGACGATCTGCGAGGCGACGGCAGATGCGACTGTGACGCGCCTTGAGGGTGTAGTTTTGTTATCATGTCAATCTTCTCGTCCTTCTCATCTAGCAAAGCCTTCAGCTCGCGCACTTCTGTCTCCAATGATCGTACACGCTCTTCAAGTGATTCGGTGTAACCTCGAGGAAATGCTCGTCGACTGAGCTTGTCGCTTGTTTTGCATTCGAATCCGACATTGGAGCATTGTGAACAGCATGGCCGAATACCATCGCACCGTATTTTCTTGCTTCGGCATCTGTAGTCAACCAAGGTCAGTGCCACGTTCTACCATAGGCCGCCTGGGTTCGACTCACCTGTCGCAGGCTTGCGCAATACGCGCCTGGGCAGACGTGCCCACCTTAATTACCTTCATTGGTAATATGCCTGGCATTGTGAAAGCGCTCCGAGGGTCTCAAGTGTCGGGAACTTGGTATATAGAGGCGATGCAATGTAGAGATCAAGAATAGTAGTAGACGGTGAATTGAGTGGGGATGGACCGGATATCAAGCGTCCAGGTGATCAAATTGGCGCAAAGCAAGAGTTGTTGACAAGATGGGAATAAGAGTAGAGTGCGAGAACGACAGTCTTCAGGAGAACAGAATGATGGCGCCTTGATTAAAGTTTGGTCCCAAGAGGATGGGCCGCGATTGTGACATGGACAAAGCTGGGGTCGAAAGACACACAGTCGGTAGCCCCAGACGGGCTGTCTTCCCAAACGGCGCTAGGGGAATGCAACTCATGCAAGTGCGGACATGAGCTGACGAAAGAGATGATGAGTAAACGCAAATCTCGACCGGGGAAGCAAACGGCTGGATCAAACGGTCGTGTCATTGGCCCATTTCCACAGTTTTGGCTCATAAGAACGGATACGCTGTATTGGCGCCATGCGGGGATAACCCATCAATGACAGCCCGGACATCTGATCACTCTGCTCGTCCCTGGTTCATCGGTATCTAGCCTCCCGACAGCTGGCCATATCGAGCCATCAGAGGCCGCGTAGCAACGACACGGACTGTCGACCTCTTGGGGTAGCAGAGAGGTATAGCAATGACATCCGGAAGTGCAAGGGACTAAAGGTGTCGTGGCCTTGAATTTCTTTTCATCGCGCGGAAGGAGAATAGTCTTGGCCACCGTGATTTGGAAGTTGATGATCATGACATGGAATTGAACATTGCAGGCTCGACCTGATTCCCTGCGATGACTCGTAATAGCAAACACGGCCGTGCAAGCCAAGAGAAGGGATGTGATAGGGAACAGAAAAGTAGTGTGCTGTAGTGGAAAGAGGGCATCATGCGGCAAACTCTGGAGAAAAGACTCGGTCTCGAACCCCGCAAATGACATGCTTTCTGAAGCCTTTCGGGCCAGTATTTGACAAAACAGGCGACTCGATCGGTCCACTCGTTTCCGCTGCATACCGTAGACGGAGCGTTTCGATCCGGTGTCATGAGCTTGAGTTTGCATGCCGTTGCATGCGTTTCCCTGTTTAGAGATCTCACTCGGCGAAACAGATCCTTTGTCTGTATCAAAGACGGCAGAGAAAGTGTGGGACTAAACAGAGCTCTTCGTTCTCGGTAGATGTAAATTGCAGATCATCTCGAATACGAACGAGAAAAGGCCGACATTTTGACTGTCGTGGGCGCAACGGCGAGCCGGGTCGACGCCGAACGAAAGCGACGATCTTCGCGCAGTGAGACATGGAGATGCGCGAGTCTCCGGGTTCAGTCCAGGCCACATTTATGTAACGAAACGAACACACTTGTGCAGTCAGTAGCATACATCTCTCAGAGTACATGGTTACCTAGAAGACAATGGTCTCCTGATGTGTGCTGAGATGTCCAGCTAAGAGCACACAGAGAAGGATACCGTACACGCAGTGCGAGTGGGAAACAACCAAAAGCGTCTCCTTTCAGAGCCTCGGCATCTTCACCATCAAATAACGTTAGCTCAATGCTTGATCGGGTACGACTCCACCATGACATGGAAATAACCTAGGAATGGTGCATGAGCCCTAACTTGGTCATACGTGCAGGTCGGTACCGCAGAGTCTATACCGCGCATCAGTTCCGCGTCCATCAGACTCCTTGAAGATCTACATGGATTCCTGCATCGCTTGAATATCAAATCGCTAGCGATCGACCATGGTCAAGGGAGAGGTTCGGTACGAGCAACCTTCTGCTCAGACCCGTGCTAAACGGAAAGGGGCATGACAGCTTCGTTTGCCGTATAGTCGAGGCATGTGACGTTAGGTTCGTACTTGAAGTTCATGGCTCACCATGGTTTGGATCCAGGAGAAGCCAGTCGAGATCAAACACACAGAACGCAAGTGGATCTCCCTCTCGACAAAAGATCTGGACTGCGTTCATACAAGTACTATTCGCCGTTTACCCATGACTCTGCTCAAGCGCGCATAATCACCTTTCGCGTTGAAAGGATGAACACCACATGGCTGTTCGCGATCTGTGTCGTCGTGGGACATTTCCGTTCGAGAATCTTTGTCAAACATTTCGTCTTCCGAACCTGGCCTGTGTTTGCATTTGAACTCATCGATCAGACTCCAAGCACGACCTCGCGTTAGTCGATGCACATAGCAAGGCCCGAGTAGCTCATGATACTTCTCGATTGCTGGACCGACTTTCCGGAGAGCGACTGAGAACTTGAAGCCAGACACTCTCGCAATGTAGTCACCTGCTTGAGCCATTCGTGGCGCAAGGCAAAACAAACCGTGAGATGTTACGCAGAACATGTTCGTGCCGAGCGAGTCCGCGTTCTCTATCCCAACTTCATATACCGGGTGCGGTCGTGCCTTCCCCCCCGCGAGCCATACGTGCCATTTCGCAAAGCCAGAGCGCTCGTATTCTGCTGTTGCAAGATTACTTTCATGCGTGGTATTCGAGTGTTTGCTAGTTTTTGCATTCTTGTCTTCCAGTCCGAAAATGAAAGTCCTTGTCGCGAAGCCCGGTCGCTCCTCCTTCGCTGTGTAACCCGACGTCGAACATGATCACCCCGCATCCAAAGTTCGAAGGGTCTCACGTCCGTCGGTGTATTTGGTTGATTTCTCAACAATCAGTCTCATGAGAAGTCTTCTTCCTCATCTGCTGTGCTGTTTCCAGGTCCAGAGAGATACTTTCGGACAACATCATCCTCAAGGAGCTGACTCATCTGCTAATTGTGAGCTTGAGCACTAGAGAAATAGCAATGTTCGACTTACAGTGGCTTCGCAAGTTTGACGTGCCGCCTCAAGGAGCTCACCCTCAAGTTCTCTCAGCCGTGCAACCAGTTGCCTCGGCCTCTCGCGAATGTCATTTCCTTCAGTCTCAGCCAGCCCCTCCTGCTCAGAATGTGCTTCAATCATCAGCTCCAAGCTTGCTTCCACCCGCTCGCGCACAATGCTGCATGCTCTCAACTGGAAGATCGGCCAGTGCTCATCTTTCTTCAGCAGATCTTCGAAACCATCCATAGATGCTATCTCTTGGTCTTTCCAGAACGCTTTGAGCTCCCGCTCGCCTGCCGTGGTCTCTTGCACAGCGAAGTCAAGACCGTCCTCCTCATTGACGCAGATCAGCCAGATATAATCGCTTTCCCATTCAACTTTGTCGAGGCTTTGTACGAGCTTGACACCGGGCGGAGTATTCGATACAGCGTTCTTGGCTCGTTTGAGGGGGTCGTCGTCGGGTATCGAAAGGTCCAAAAACATTTCTTTTGCATTCTCCATTCCGTGTTCTAGGAATCCATAAGAGAACAACAATTCACAAGCACCTTTCTTGTCGCCATATGTAATGCTGATTTGACTACCTTCTTCGACGACCTGACCATCGCGCAGAAGGAACAGTGCATTGCCGTCAGAATCGACCTCGTAGATGGCTTTGGTCAGATCACCGCTCTCGTGATTTGCCATGTCGATACAAGGTGCCATACAGTCTCCGATGCCTGGAAATTCGAGGGCTCTCGATCTGTACATAGCATCGACTTGCAGCCAATCGTCAAAGCTCAGTGGGCCGTCGACCTCATCCCACCAGCACGTGGCGCACCATGAGATCTTCTCAGTCGCCGTTCGAAACATGTCATACTCGCGGTAAAGTGACTTTAGCTTTGCTTCTAGAGCAGGTGCCAAGGATGTGCCTTTGAGGAGGTCTCGCTCGGACTCGGCCCAGAAGGTGGGAAGCAGCTCCAAAGGTAGGAATTCGACATACTCGCTGAGTGCAGATGTGACTCCACGTTTTTCGGGCATGGTAGGACATGCAACGGAGCATTGCATTAGAAGAAACGAAAGGATGGCACCGCGAGAAGTCTGACAGATATCAGCCTGCGTTGACTCACTCACCTATATCAGAAGACGAGTCCTTCTGACACTTACTCTTCCAAAATCACCCAAGGCATCGAGTACCTCTCGAAAGTCCCGATCATACTTGGCGTGTTCGTGCACCCTTTCTTTGGACAAGACCAGATCACGCGGAACGATCATCAGCGGTGAAGTAGTATCGTCGCCCGTCAGTCTTCGCTTTGCGATGACCGTCGAACCGTGGTCCTCGAACCCGGGGAGTGGGCCAAATGTTACGCCATCAAACGTTGCATTGTTCAAGACAGCCCATGAGTGCAGTGTATTGACGGGTAGCTGCAGCCATCCGGCCTCTTTGCCTTCGCGGATCATCTGCTGGTATAGTGAGGACGACGATGGTCGAAGAGTGCGAATGCGACGTCCAGTATGTGCGATAACAGACAAAACAACAACAGAGTGCTGTCCTGAGCTGTGCAGATGAATGACACGGAGAAAAAGTTCAGATGTCTCACCATTACACAATAGGCGGACACGCGACTCACGTTTCGAGAATAGTGCTCGCGGGACGTCCCGCCTTCCTCTTCGGGCGTGTTGTTTAGGCAATGCACGGACGACAACCAAACATTCGCTGGACGTCGTCAACATCGACTACCTTATTATGTCTATATTCAATGTAGCTGCTCCATCTCCTCCACCACTTCATCCTTAACACCATTCTTCACGGCTCGGCGGAGGACATTGAACCAGTGGGCGGCGCATTTACTAACCAGACAGCTTGACCAGCCGAGTATTATCATTCCACGACCACCACGCGGACTACCCAACTGTCGCGATCGCACGACCCGTTGATATTTCTGCTCGACGTAAAGAGATCTCTGCAATACTCGACCCAGTCAGACCCGTACTGCCATTCCCGAACCAAAGATGCCACTATCAACACGACAGCTGCAAGGTGACACGTCGTCTGCCAGCTATGGCCAGGTGATCGAGTACATCCAAGGTAAATCGCCAGACTCCAACCATTGATTGCTCAATCATACTTATACCTGCTAGATCGTCTCTACCTCGCATCCTACACCCATGCGCCCACCGCCGACACGCCCTTCCCATACCTACAAAAGTCCAGCAGATCCCCAAGCAAGCGATCGTCCTCACGCGCACAAGCCCCAACTCCAGTGTCGGATGTCTCGACACCACCGATCTACTTCTCCATTGACAAGCACCTACTATACAATGCTTTCCACGCCGATTTTGGTCCGCTACACATTGGTCATCTCTACAGATTTGCGGTTATGCTTCACGATGTTTTGGGCGATCAGGAAACCGATGGCAGGCCCGTCGTGTTCTGGAGTAATGCAGACTCGAGGAGTCGAGCCAATGCTGCTTGCATTCTTGCGTGTTACATGGTTCTGATTCAAGCTTGGCCACCACATCTGGCGCTTGCGCCAATCGCGCAGATGGATCCACCATGCATGCCATTCCGTGACGCAGGATACAGTCAAGCGGATTACGGATTGACCATCCAGGATATCGTCTACGGTGTTTGGAAGGCCAAGGAGGAGAAGCTGTGTGTGCTCAATGGTTTCAGTCTTGAGGAGTGAGTACTGCTACCATCATCTTCCGACACAGACTAATCATTATGCAGGTACGAGAAGTTCGAACGAGTAGACATGGGAGATTTCAACTGGATAACACCAAACTTCTTGGCTTTCGCATCGCCTCAGCATCAACCAACTCACGTAATTACACCGACCGACCCTCTCTACGCAAGGCTTCCCCGCTCCGTGTCCGCCGTACAAAAGTCCAACCTGCCGCGACCATTCAGAAATGTACTCTCGCACTTTCACGAGCGCAAGATCGGACTTGTCGTCCGTCTTAACTCTGAGCTCTACTCGCCTTCCTACTTCACCGCCCTGGGAATCAAACACCTCGACATGATCTTTGATGACGGTACCTGTCCACCGTTGAGCCTCGTCCGCAGGTTTATTGGCCTTGCTCACGAGACGATCACTGTGAAGAACAAGGGTATAGCCGTTCACTGTAAAGCTGGTCTTGGCCGCACCGGCTGCTTGATTGGTGCTTACCTTATCTACCGCAACGGTTTTACCGCGAACGAGGTCATCGCATTCATGCGTTTCATGCGCCCTGGTATGGTCGTCGGTCCACAGCAACATTGGCTCCACATCAACCAAGGAACATTCAGAGAGTGGTGGTTCGAGGACACAATGAAGGAAAAGCTCTTGGCACAGATGGCTCCAACAACACCAACGAAGTCTACCAGATCCAGGCTCGCTAGCAATGGTCAGACATTCACACCGCCTGGAAACGGTAGCCACAAGCGATCAGCCCTCGGCGAGATCTCAAGCAACGAGCAAGCAAACTCCATGATCATGCAAGATGAAAATCTCCCAGCACCCACGCCAGGTCAACCGAGAAAAACTAGCAAGTCCTACGGCGGCGGAAGCCCCTTCAGGAAGCAGTATGTCACATCTGAGAACGAGTCATTTGAGATCAGACCCGATACCGAGATTGTCAGCCTCCAGCAGACCACACTCGACGATCCCGAGAGCGAAGAGGATGTTGCGATGCGCCTGATGAGTAGCAACCGCAAAGCATCGCAGTCGCCCGTGTCGAGATCCGGCAAACGTCGCGCTGTCAGCTGTACTACAACGACAACGACAACCACGAAGTGGGACATTGACCCCTCGGACGTCGAGAACCGCATCATGGAGGAGGATTCAGATGTCAAGGCCGAGGTCTTTGGCGAATCCGAGCAAGGCGTGAAAGAGCGCCGCCCGAAGACACCAAGCAGCAAGTCCGGAAACGGTATGGGTAGCTTGAGTGTTGGCAAGAGGAGCAGCCCAAGCAGACGCAGCACCGAAGGCCGCACTTCAGTACGCAAGACCAGCGGCCGTGTCGGTAGCGTGGGCACCACTAGCGTCAGGAGCAGATGAGCATAGAAAAGGGGTCCTGGCATCATTTGTACGATCTTACGACAGCCGACGTTGCTTGACTTTCTTTCGCATGGTCGGAAAAGCGCACGCGAGGCGCAGAGCAGAGCAGAGCACGGGTACCAATTGGCGTTTCATGATCGCAATGGCGTTTGGGCAGGGGTATCGGTACCATTTCCTCGTCGTCAACAGTGCGTTCATGGAGTTTTTGGATGGGTATGGAGGGCGGCGAACCTCTTTGGCATCATCTTGGGTCTACCCTGGCGCACGGGTCAATGAGCATGCAACTATCATCAACAGGTCAATGAATGATGTGTCGTCTGAACCCTTCCTTCCCTTGTACCGTGAGCGCAACTCCTGATTCTCTTGACATTAAATATGTTGATGAGTAATTGAAGGTGACGACAATTCGTCACAATGGGATATATACACCTGATCAGGGTCGCAACAGCGATCTCGTGCAGCATACCAACTCGTCACGTGACCGCAGTACGTGTCGGTAGAACCGCTGCCTAAGCGACCACACCCTCCATACCAAGACTATCCTCCAGCTCCGCCACTATCTCCGGTAACATGCCTTCGACGTCCTGCTCCGGCACGCCCAACGCGCCCGTGATTAACCTCTTGTAATCACCTTGCCTCTGGCCCAAGCCAGCAAGCGACTGGTTCCGCACGACCTCACGAATAAGCCTCTTCCGCTCCTCCATAAGCTCCTTTAGCCGTCCCAGCAGATCCCTTCCACCGTCACCGTCGCCATCGAGCATACTGACATCACCATTACTGTGGCTCTCCGCCTCTTTCACCAGACGCGCAAGATCAACGCCCTGCTCGTCCTCGATACGCGCCTCACACTCAGCGACCAGCGTGTTAAGCTCAAGTTCCAGTGTCTCGTCATGCGCCTCGTCGCGGTCCGCCATGGCAAGTTCCATGGCCTGCCGTTTCAAGGCTTCTATCTCCTCGCGCCGGTTCTTAACCACGCGCTCCGCTTCGGCAACTTCAGCTTCTTTCTCCGCGATCTCGGCGTCAAAGGCTGTGGCTAGTTTGGCGCTTTTGGATTGTAGGAGGGGTATAAATTGTGTTGTGAGGGCTGTTGCGGCCTCGGATTTGGGGCCTGCAGTCAGTGGTGAGGAGAGACCTGCGACGTGTGCGCCGTTGCCGTCGAGGACTGGATGCGCCATGCCGGGATCCATTTGGAAGGGTGAGGAGGAGAGTTGGCGGTGTCGACCGTCGCGTCGTCGGTGGTTCAGTTGCACGATCAGCTCATCCGCGGTCTCGCCAACGTCATTTGGAATGTCGACTGCAGCGTTGCGACCGATGAGGCTGCGGACGCATTTGCGTGCTCCATTGCGCGCCGCGATCATGATGGCCGTGTCGCCGTTACGGTCTTGAATGTTGAGCATGCGCTCCACGTCAATAGGACTGAAAACTTCGGACATCTTGTTCAGTATGCAATCCAGGTAGTAGCGGGCACAGGCGTATTTCGATTTCGAGGAAGTGGTGGTCGCAATGTGGTGGAAAACTGTGCTTCCAAACCATTCGGTGAACGACACTGTACGGATCAGCCAGCCGGCAAGTCGCTCCATAGTCTGCTTGTCGAAGTTGTTCGTGAAAATTACCGCGCGCATAAGCGGTGTCTCGCCATTCTTGCTGAGAGCATCGATGCTTGCACCTCTTCCGATAAGGTCCTTAACCACGGTCAGATCTCCCATTGCGGCAGCCCAGTGTAGCGCAGTGTGACCCTTGTCATCGATAGGTCTGTCCAGATTTATACCAGCCGGAGGTTCTGGCGGCTGCTGAAATGTGTCGTTTCCTTGAAACAGCATAAAGTAGTCTAGCAGCTCTTCCGCCCACAGTTGATGTTGCTCATCGGCCTTGGATAACACATCCTCCACCCTTTTTCGTTTCTTGCCAGGATTTGTGTACTGTGAGTAGTCTTCGTAGTCGTCGTTGAAAGCGTCGGAAGCGATTGTGACATTATCAGGGGTTGCGCTTTCCGTAAAGGCGGGTTCGTACTCTTCCGCGATGTGGCTCAAGGCTAGTACCGAGTCAACTCTGAGCGCAGTAGAAATGTTTCGCTTCGTACCTTTTACTCGTCTTGGTGGAACAGGCTGCCTTGCTGCTCTGGGTTTCGACGCAGCTGTAGCATGCTTTGGTGCAGGGGGGGGGCTTTTGTCGCCCGCGACGTAGTCAAAGATAGGCAGTAGCTTCTCAAGAACGCCGTTCTTTTCTGCAAGCGCCCGTCCGTCAGGCAGTGGTATCCATGTGCCTGCAACAGATCGTCAGCGCCAACATGAGCACATGCGAGCGTGTCCCATTCCTACCTTGATATTTGCCGTACCCTCCTTGGACCTTTTCGTGTGTGCCCTTCTGCACCTCTCTTTCCAATATCCTAGTCCTGGCTGGCTTGTCGAATTCTGCGACTTTCAAGATGTGTGTTGCATTGATCCAATCGTCTGACCGTCGGCGCATGACCTGGTTTCCTTCGCATAAGAACTCGTAAACCGGGACCTAACAGAGCTGTCAGTGTGTGTCCTTATGAGCCAATATGAGCCTGCATACATTACTGTAGGTCGCTGACCAGACCTTACTCATATCGGTCGGCATCGTGCCTCGGCCTGTCTAGACAATTGCGCACAAGCGCGGCGCAGTAAGTGGTGAGCTGTCGAGTCCGGTTACCGTTCGGTCGCTGCCAATGGCTCCGGTAGCGGTTCAGGTGGGGGACTCTTGTGATAGGATATTATGCCGATGCGAGCCCGTCAGTAAGGTCACTTTGAATGCACGGTGCTCTGACGAATGCGAATGTCCGATGCAGGACAGAAGCGAGGATCTTCGCGAACCTGGAGCGAGACGCGACTACGCGCTGGTACTGTACTTTCCCATTTGGGTAATTTGACGCAGCGGTGTAGCCGCAGAGCCGCATCAGGCTTGGCGACTCTTTCCCGACTTCATCTCAAGCTACATGCGGAAGCGGAGTCAAGCACTCATTCAGGATACGCATTGAAGACGCCATGGCCATCGGAGAGAGCATCAAAAATGCCGTCGGGCTCGGCGAGACCGGTACGTCTATACCCAATCGAACTTTGCGCCCACTACCGGAAGACTGTCACCTTAGATCGACTGCGACGAAGATGAAGAAGCCGTAATCATCGGAGCATTTCGCTGACCCTCCCCCAGCTGCCACCAGAGAAGAAATGTCCGCGGCTAGGTTACCGCTTGCCTACAGGGACTCTTGCGCACATCTCTTGATTCCGTTGAACCGATGCCGATACGAGCAGTACTATCTGCCATGGAAGTGCGAGGTGGGTGAAGCATCGCTTATCTCGCAGAGCCTTCGCAACTGACAACCGACCAAGGACGAGAGACACTCATACGAGAAATGCCAATATGAAGAGTTTAAGAAGCGGGTCGCGAAGATGGACGAGTTGAGGGCGGCAAAGAACGGTGCTAGGAGTAACTAAGACGTGGAAGAGGGGTTGGGAGAACGAATGCACTATGAGGGGTCTTCTATCTGCAATAGAAAGCAATGAGGGAAATCCCGCGCATGAATGCACATGCTGGCAAGAGACTCGACACAAATACACCACGTCAGGAATGATCAGAAGTTCAATTTCAATTTCAATTGCTCATATTGCTATCTGTGATCGGGGGAATGTTGGGTAAATATGCTCAGGGAGTTCTGTTGCGGTTGAAGGGGAAGTAGCGACGCAATTGAGGCCCGTGGTAGCCGGAAAACGCCCCTGTGAGTGTGATCGGTGATAGACTGACCTCCTCTTGAAGCGCTAACGAAAATGAAGATGGAATGATAATAAGTATACTCTGGATGTACTCGCGGTGGGAGAAAAGAGATTTGCTCGGATCACTTCGAAGATCCTGTTCGCTTGGAGTCGTAGGCTTGTAAGATATGCAAGATATGTTTGCTCCGTCGTGCAGTACTGGTCGATGCTTTCCGAGGAGCTGGATGGAGGGTTGCACAGGCACTCTGCGCAAGGATTCGGACCGCTGGCTGCTCGAATCGAGTTTGCTATTCATCGTCTATACGTCCATCTCCGCTTCAACCTTGTCCACAGGGTTTTCCGGGAAAGTTGGCTCAAACTGAGGAGTCTGGTGCTTGTTGGTACTTTCGGTGTCCGCTTCGACCTCAGGATCTTCTGGGAAAGTTGGCTCGTATTGAGCGCTCTGATACTCTTTCTCCGCGATCTGGTTCATATCTTCAGCGGTCGTATTAGCCATCCACGAAATTTGAGGATCCTCCAACTGGGTGGCGTTTCCCTCTGCAGGCTCGACCGCGACAGTGGTCAGCTCTGGGGGTTCGATCAGAGGCTCTTGCGCAGCGGTTGGCTCTTGCTCCGGGATGTGAGACGCTGGGACAGCCGTGGGCTGCTCGTGCTCGAGATGAGGCTCATTTGGATTCATCATGTCATGGTCCATAGACTGAGACAGGGGAATGGTCGTCTGCTCTAGATCTCCAGCCTGAGACTCTGATGTAGTCTCCATCTCTTGATCATCAGAATGAGACCCCATGGCAGGCGTCATCTCCTGGTCCTCAATATTTCCAACCGGAGGTTCCATGTCAGCCGGCGCTTCTTCATCTGTACGCGTGGGGCCTGTCGCACTTAACCTTTCGAAGTCGTCAGGCGGGACACCTGCATTCATCTCTGGGCTGTGATCTTGAAGCTCTGCAGCAGGCATGGTCTCTGGTTCATTTGAAGAGGTATCGATAATGTCTTCAAGGTTCATCTCGTGCTGATTTGGATTGAAGTCTCCTAAAGCGCCGGCATCAGCTTGCATCTTGTTGGTAAAGCCCATCTTGCGGGGAGGCAGAACTCCTTGTGGTTCTTCTTCCAGGGGTGTCCGGTAGCTGAGACGCCTTGCCTCAAACTCTCTGCGCAGTTTCTCATCCTCCGGCGGGGCGTCTGGGTCGCGAGCGCCACCTGCAGCAATGACCATCTGTGGAGTGATAAAGCCACTGTTATTGCTGACGGTCGCGGGTGCAGGACGACCTGGCTTGCGTCTTTCGCATTTTTCGAATCTGTCGTCCCAGGCGATTCCCGTCTTTTCCTCGAAAGTGGCCTTGAATCGACTCATGGCGGTCTCGAAGTTGGAACCATTTGCCAGAGGTGTTGCATCGGACAGGCCGAGAGTGTTGTGAGACTTGAAGTGGCAGGCGTATGTCGAGGGCTCCAAGTGAGACTCATAGAGAGTGATCACCGCACGCTCATTCCAGTTCTTCGAGACTTCAACCTTGATCAAAGTTACTTCGTATCTGAAACCAGTGCCGTCTTGGTAGATGTGATAGTTGTTGGTGAGCAGATCGATCTTGGCAGTCTTGGTACCCCTTCCGAAATTTGTACGCGCTTTCTTCTCTGCTCTTGCCACTCCGCCATCCTCGACTGATTTTTCGGCAGGAGCCTCGTCACGACTGACGGTCGCAGAGCCTGCGAATCGGCCGGTATGGTCCAGCAGAGCTTCGGCATACTGTCCTTTGCTTGCTTTTCTTTTCTTACTTGGAGCCTGCTTCGGTTGGCTCTTTCTCAACGTCTTTTTGTCGATTTTGGTCCAGTCGTGTTGGGCGATTCCATGTTTGCGGCTGTCTTTGATGGAATCAACCAACCAGTCTAGGTTGACGATCTTCACATCTTCGCGCTTCAAGGCTTGCGTGACTGCAGAGTGTTAGTACTGCAAGCATGGTCGTTTTGTGAACGTACCTAGGCCTCCCTGTCGCTTCCAGTAATCTGTTGCAACGACTACATGCGTCGTTTCTTCAGTCAACGAGGTCGAGTGAGTGCCCTGTCTAGCCTCGATCCATCTCTTTAGGGCCTCTGGCGTGTACTGGCCGCCAAAATTACCGACGGTGGTAATGACACACTTCTTCAGAAAATCGTTTTTGCCCATATTGACGTAGTTCACCAGACACAGGCGACTCGCGAGGGTTGCAAGGTCTGTAGTAAGCCGATGAGCTATAAAGCTTCTGTTAAGATCGAGAGTTGATCTGATAGAATGGACCCAAGGATCGTCGCAATCTATAGACGACTCAAAGAGTGCGAAGATGCGGCGAGAGATGAATGAGCTTGACTCTGACGTCAAGAAGAAAAGTGATGAACGATGGAGCAGCTACTCTTGCAGACTGAACCTTGGGCTGAAAGAGCCGAGCAGTGACGGGATAGCAAGCCTCCGTAGTGTGGATGTCAAGCTTGGAACAAACGCTCTGAAGTAGCAATCCGAGATACCGAGAACCCGGGACCGAATAGGTAGGCGATGACAAGAAGCTGTAGGGCGTTGTAGATCGTAGAAAGACTTGAGTAAGCGATGTAAAGAGGTAGAAGAAGGAGAAGCAGTGGAGAGCTTTTTATACAACGAGCTCCGCTTCGAAGAAGGTTGAAAGAGAGATTGCGGTGAAACTTTCTCTAGACTGAGCAATGTATTGAAACCGTTCAGCAAGAACGTAGTTGCGATCTTCCTGTAGTAAGCGACGAGTTGAAGAACTGCAGAGGAGAAGAAGTCGTGAGCTTTCTGCAGACCGAGAACCGATTCAAAGAAGGAGCCGAGGTGCGTGAAGGTGGTGAGCGTGTTGTAGACTGAAGGCAAATTTGAGAAAGAAGAGGAAGCGGAAGCAAGAGGAAGCGACAAGCCTTTTGGAGACGATGAACCACTTCGACCACCAGAGAAGCGGAGGAGACAATACGGGGTGAGGCTTACATGAAATGCAGGTTCCCTGTCGATGAGGTCAAGTGAACCAAAAGTGAAGCTCAAAAACCGCTGGTAACTAAACAAGTGAACAATCCATAGATGAGAAAGGAACCGGGTATCTTAATTACGTCACCTGACTTCTAGAATGATATTCTCTTTGCAGCTGCAACAAAGTCCTTGATCTTAGCGAGATCTTGCTCCCCGTTGGTTTCCACACCACTACTGACATCGACAATGGCAACTCTGTTGCTCAGGTTACCCAAGCCATCAACAACACCTTCAACATTGTCGGCGTTCAGGCCACCAGCAAGCATGACGCGAAGACCTCCATCCCGCTCCAGAACGTCTTTCACGTGGCTCGCATTAAGCCTCTCGCCAGTGCCGCCAACACCGGAATCGAGCAGAGGCAGGGCGTGGTATCCACGAGTAGAAAGTCCCGCATCGCCGGGATGGAATGCACGGATGACGGGTACCGGTATCGTCGTGGCCCATTCGATGGGCTCACTTCCGTGCAGCTGTACAACATCCAAGTCCAGCTTCTTCTGTTGCTGTAAAATGTATTCGAGAGGCTGGTTCTGGAAGACGCCAACCAGCATTACTCGCTTTCTGTTGGACAGCTTGTGGCTTGCAGCATGCTCGAAGTAGTTCGTGGCAGATGTTTCGTGGCTTGGAGCGTGTGTGTAAGCTTCCTGGTCGTGTTTGGAGGTCTCGTGTATTACACGCGATATCTGCAGTGCAACCGAATCAGATACGCATCGTTTGCGGCCTTCGACTAGTATGATGCCAACCAAGTCGGCACCTGACTCAATGGCGACTTTCGCGGCCTCTGCAGAACGTGTACCACAGATTTTGACCAGCGGTGCATGTCTTTCGGAGCGCTTGACAGTTGCCGCATTTCCACCGAGAAGCTCAGCGATGAATTGTGCGGTGTCACGGGCGCGCATGAGTGCTTCTCCCACGAGGACAGCACCAACATTGTTCTTCTGATACGATGCCACGTCCTTGGGACCCGAGATACCACTCAGAGCGCACAGGATCGTTTCCTTGGGAACCATCTCGACCAAGCGACTGGTTGTCTCAAGATCGACCTCAAAGTTGGTAAGGTTTCTGTTGTTGACGCCAATGACCTTTGAGCCAAGCTTTACTGCGATTTCCATCTCTTCCACGTTGTTAACCTCGACAAGTGGCTCCATGTTCAGCGACTGAGAGTACTTGTAGAGACGAGTCAAGGTCTCCACGTCGAGCATCTTGACAATGAGCAGAACAGTATCCGCGCCGGCGAGTCTGGCTTCTAGGATCTGGTACTCCTCAAAAATAAACTCTTTGCGGAGAACAGCGGGTCTGTTAACCATACCGTTCAGTGCTTGTCGTACAGCTCTGAGATCCTCGATGCTGCCTTTGAACCACTCTGGCTCAGTCAAGACTGAGATGACACTCGCGCCTGCAAGAGCATACGTTCGTGCCTGAGCTGGTGCGCACGCAGAGATGGCAATGACTCCTTTTGAAGGAGAAGCGCGCTTGATCTCAGCACAAAGAGATAGTGGATAAGGGGATTGTCTGAGACGGTCCACAAATGAGATGACCGGCGGTGCTAGATCCATCTCATATGCTTCCTGCAGATCCTCTGGTCTTTGGGAAGGAATTTGTTTTTGTGCAGCGACCATGATTTTGCGGTGAGCATAGATTCGCTCTAGTATCGAGGTAGTCTTATCGGGAGACTTGGGAGCTCCATTGGTCGTCGCGCCGTTGGCAACCGATGAGCCTTTTTGTAATTTGTCGTTCTCTGCCCAGGTTCCGCCTTGCATCAGCAAAAAGTTCTTGATCATCTGGCGGCCGTTCTCTGTCAAGATACTCTCGGGGTGGAATTGGACGCCCTCTACCAGAAACTCCTTGTGTCTGACACCCATGATGACACCCTTTCCACCGTCCGGTCCAACAGCGATCCAGGAGGAGACTTCGAGACATGAGGGTAGGGTGGGGTGAGTGCCGGCCAGAGAGTGATACCTAGTAACGGGGAGATCTTGGGGAAGCCCAGCGTAGACACCTTTTGAGTCGTGCCGGAGCGGAGATGTCTTTCCGTGCAGAATCTCTCCCGTCTTTTCTACCGTACCGCCAAAGACCGAGAAGATGCATTGCCTTGATTGTGTCAGCGCTCCGTCAATCCATTGCACGGTATTATACATACTCGCCCATACAGACTCCTAATACCGGAATCTTCCCGCTGAAATGCTTGATTGCTTCCTTGCTTATTCCAGAGTCGTTCTCTGGATGACCAGGACCAGGGCTGACAACCAATTGCGTGGGCTTTTTCTCAATCAACTCCTCCAACGTAATCTGGTCATTCCGGTATACAGTAACTTTTGCGCCCTCAAGAACAAGGTATTGGTACACATTCCATGTGAATGAGTCATAGTTGTCGATCAGAATGAGGTTCGAGGCAGTGGGAAGTGGAGGAGCTGGTTCTGGATGGCGAGGAGAATGGTCGATGAGATCGAGAGCTGCCATTCTGTGCGTGGGTTGAGACGACCAGCGCACTCGTACGATAGGATGCGAAGGATTTCAAGATGTGTTATTCTACTCTGGTAGAAGAATCGCTGTCAAGCCTGGAGAAAGCGGTGGCTTTGAGCAAGGGGAATTGGGCTGGTGTGATATCCGCAGCTTTCTAGTCGTTCCAGAGGAATATTCGAGAACGAGGTATCGCTCTTCTCTCCGTTCTGGGCAGGAATCAATCTATCGGACACCTAGACAAAAAGTATCATAACGGAGGGGAGTGAAAGACCTCCAAGCGGAACGTTTCCGCTGTCTTGTGTGTTTGACGCGGGTTTCGTGAAGTGAAGCGCGACGAAGCTACAACCTTTATACAACTTCTTAAGATTCCATTACACGCCACAGGAACCACAGTCGCAGTTGCGATAATAGCTTGTCGAAGTTGTCGAACTGTTGCGATTTTGATATGAGGTGAAACAGCGTACAATGGCCCCTGCTATGCAAGCAGTTTATCTCCCAGATCTGGACAAATGCCTGTCCGGCGAACAGCCTGTCATGTGAGATATACGACTAGAAATCTCTGGACTTCTTTGCTGACAATTCTAGCCCTTGGCATGAAGTAGATAATGCCCTACGAGATCCCAATCCCAATGCGCAGTCGACTTCACTCGAGCACTTCCTCAAGAATGACCAAGTACTGTCCATCTTGAAGAAACCTTTCACAGCATTTCCGCAGCCATCTCCGAAATCGAAATCAGAGTTTGATACCAAGACTTCTGCGATCAACACCAATGGACAGAGAGACGCCGAAGAGATAAAAGCAGATGCAAAATGGCTGTCGAGCGAAGCGAACCTCGACGAAGTAGTGGCTTTGAGGGTAACAGTCGTGGAATGGCAACAGCGAGCGTCGAGGCAGTTACGTACACAATGGTCCGATGAGGAGATGGTCAGTCTCCAGCATGCAACATACTCTGGCGGATCTGGAGCCCATTCTACTAAGAAGCTGGGTAACACTACGCAATCAAAGGACACCCAGAACACATTCAACTCGGACGATGAACGCCGGAAGAGACTACTCGCTGTGCTCGCCCAAGAGAAGGATGCGACACTGAAAGTCAGCGAAATGCTGGTCGGATTTGCACAGAATCAAGACGTCCAGATACCTGAAGCTGTCAAGGGTGCTGAGCGCGCACGGATACACTCTTGGATGATCAGTTGCGGAAGGGCTGTATGGCAGGCGCAAAGGGCCGATCTGGACGTCAGCAAAGACGGCTTCTTCGTGCAGTCCGTGGAAGCTTTGCAAGATCGCCTGGATGTCGCGCTGGACTCTTCCAAATGGCCTAAAACTGTGCAATCTGATCCTTCGCTGGCTTCTGTCTACACCAAAGCATTGCTGAGTGAGATTGTAAGCATTCTACGCCTCGCTCTTCTGCACCAGCAAGCTCTCCCTGATCTTGCCGGGAATGCTCAAGTGGTAGCCTGGTATGAACTCATGGACCAACACCAATTCTTCAACGAGATCGGCCTGATCAACCAAGAGGCAAGCGATCTGACCGTGATAATCCACTGCTTGGTTTCTCTCGTCTCGACCGCTATGCTACAAGTTTCTCAGGCGCTTGACTATCTACAAAAGACTTACAGCGGACCAGAGAAGATTGCCTATCCACAAATTTCCCAGAAGCCTTATCTCGAAGATGAATCATGCATAAAGTTGCTGACTGAAGTACTTCTGGGGGCAACGTCCCAAACCATTAGACATGCCGGACCAGCTGCTCTGGGATGGAGTCTGGTCTCTCAACGACTGAGGGAAGTCGCCAATGGTGCCAGACTTGAGACACCCCGAGGCAACGAAGACGGCGATTCATCTCCCATCGCCCGAAGAACGTCTTTCCGCGATTCGTCTGCTGCCAAAAGTCGACCCGAAGTACTTCTCGACATTATTCTTGACGTCGTCCCTGGAGAGGATTCCATCATGCTAATGGGCAACGGCGCAGTCGTCGACCTTGGGGTATTCGAAGTAATATCGACACTGTCGGACGTCACTCTGCGGTTTTATTCTGAAAAGGTCGATATACACACATCAGTTTCTGCCCGTCTCGTCCTCTTCCAACTCATGAAGGAAGCCATTCCGATAGCTACCTATGGTCCGGACGTCGTTCAAGCGGTACTATCTCTCCTCTCTTATGAGGGTGCAACATCCGCCACCTTTGACAAGACGAAACGCTGGCCAGCCCAGCCAGCCTCGAAACTCCTTGAAGACGCCGAGGTCATGGGACCACGTTTTATGGAGCAGGTCATTGGCAGGTATCCATATGAATTGCCGCCGTTTCTTGCCACTCTGGGTGCTGTAGGAAAGAGTATCTCTTCTATTGATGAAGATGGTTCGCGGATAAGCTACCTTCTTGACAACATGCCGACCATGACTACAATGCTACCAGCTCACTTCGAAGATTACGACTTATTCGCAGAAGATGAGACGAACAACACTGTCCAGTTGACAGGCCCGCTGGAGGTCTTTGTACCAGCCAAAGCTCGCGGTTACAGCCTGCTGGCAGACAGGTCGGGCGCATCTGCGTTAAGCAAGCTCGATGGAACGTATGCCATACCTGCTGGAACACTGGGTATACTGCTCAACTCATCCAAACCTCTGGTCGTTCGCTGGCAGCACCAACATTCGGCTCTGGAATATCTCGGTGTCTTGCTCTCGACACGAATGAGTGGTACTGCTTTTGTTGAAGCAACCTCGGGATCGTACCTCGAACTGGAGACTGCTGCGGAAATAATAGCAGTAATGTCGTCTTTGCTTGAAGCCAGCATATCAGCAGAGGATGCAGAAGCCACCAAACAATTGCTTGGTCGCTTCAGCAACGGATTGCCTCGCAATGACGATATTATCCGCGTCGTCACTGACCTGTTCGACGAGGAGATGCAGGGTATGATGAATCGACCTGGATCTGAAGCATCCGTCTTCATGCTTGCTCAATGTGCACGTTTCATCAGATCTGTGTTTGCTGTGTTTCCAGAAAGGATATGGTCATATCTCGGACGCAGCCGGTTGCTTGCAATCAACGAGACCACGAGCGCTTTTGCGACAATCGTTGGTGCAACAGAGGTTCCTCTAGGGCAATTCGCCTTCCTCCGGAGCTGTCTTGCGTTGTTCGATGAGCTTGTCAGCGATGCCTTCAAACGGACTGTATCGCGCAATGGCGTGACTGCCAAAGCTGTGACTCGTTTTTCTCAGCCTGCCATCCAGTCAGGATCGACGCCAGAGAAGTTAGTCAGTTCTGTCCTATCGACTTTTCAGATCATCCTCATCGATGTGTTCCAGAGCAAAGCACATTGGAGGTTCAACGACCCAGTTGAGTCTATTCAGATTAGCACATCCATACTGGGGACCTCCAACCAGATCCTCACTTACACTTACGGCCTGGACGATTCGACTCAAGGACCCGCCCAGAAAATGACCAGCACATTTCAGCCCGCAGCTCAGGCAATCACTGCTGCACTTCTTGCTGAAACAGCCCAAGAAATGACTATTCAACCTATGATAGACATCTTTCTAGCAGCAGCCGCTGAAGCAGGCACGGAAGACGGCAATCGGTTGACACAAATCGCTCTACAACAGACTCTGCAAGCTTTGTCGTTATGTACTACGGCCTTGAAAGTGGGTGTAATACTGGACACTCGAGGAAAGCGATTAATGACCGCGTTGTTCCAAGCGGTTCCGATTCTATCGAGGCTATATGTGACGAGTCCCTCACTGAAAGCATCAACTGCCGAGCTGTTGACTGCTCTGGTACAGTCTGCAAACTTCGAAGGCAAGGAGCCACCTTCATTGCTTGGACATCTGGCCGCGGAGTCGAGCAAGTTGTTCCTGACTGTGGTTTCTCAACTTGATACACCCTTGCACAGCCTCGACACCGAAGCCAAAATCTGGGATATGCTCTCTGCGGTTGTCAGCAGCAAGCAGCAATGGCTGGCAATTTGCCTCCTCACAGGATCGACACCAAGAGAAAGGCTAAGCGGTGAAGAAACCGAAAAGGCTAGCCCAAAAGCGAAGCCACTCCTTTCGTTGGCGTTGGATCACCTCTCCAAGATTGGCTTACTCGCCCCAAGACGTGCCATTGCAATGCTAGCGTTTGTTTCGCACGCTCAAAACCATTGGACGTGGGCCACCAACGACATCGGGCGGCACAATGACTTTATTCCAGCCGTTACAAATTGGCTGAACGAACTATCGCCCACCAGCAGTAATGCTGACAGCGAGGCAGCGATTCGCGCCGCCAACGAGAACCAGATGGCTGCCTTCATTGCAGATATACTTGCGACGTATCTCCACAGCGCTCGACAGTCGGGAGGCCCTGAGATGGTCGAAACTATTGCACCGAAGTTGGGATTCCTCCGCGACAAGGCTGTCGCCGTAGACGCTTACAACCATTCATTGCATCAAAATCTGGCGAAGAACTTCGGCCAAAAGTTCCCCAGCTGCACCTTGGCCAACTTCAAGCGAACGACGTTGCAGTCGGCAGACTTTGGTCCGAGCTATTATTACGACATCGGATTGGCAACGAAAATGCTCGACTTTGAGTCGTCCTGGTCCCGTCAAAACGGACAGGGCTTTGTGGATGAAGTTGGACGAGCGAACATCAATCTGTCAGTCGTCGAGTCGCAAATCGCAATGCTGAAGAGCTGGAGGAGCCTAGCTATCGAGCTGAGTGCTTTCGCAAATGACAACGTGCAGCTTCAGAAGGACCTCGCAAAAGTAGTCGTTGGCTGCTTGAAATCAAACATGGAGACTGCCGTCCCTGCTATGGTGTTCGAGAACGTGCAAGAGATTCGAGCCGAGCTTGCATTTGTCCTGATGCAGCGACTGATCAATATCAGGTCTAAAGAACCAGAAGTGAGAGACATCGTTAATGTGGCTTGGGACGCTGTACGCACTTGCGGGCTTGACTTTGATGTCATCTCTACGCCGCGAGATGCCACCTACTACAGGACCTTGCTTCAGATCTTGTTCCTGTCATTGCAGCCTCAGATATACAGCCCGGCGGAGTCACCTGCGAATCTGCGCAAATCAATGATGACCGGGCCAGCGGCCACGAAGAACGCATCCACCGAGTCGGAACTCACGCCAATCCTTCTCGAGATTCTTCAGAGACCGATCGCTTCGAACTTTCGTGCTCTGTGCAGTGCGGTCCACTCTCAGCCGGTCGACGACGGGACAACATCGATCGTGGGTCCTTCTGATTTTGTCCTTCTGACAGCACTACTTCAGACCGTCCTTCGCATACCCGCTATACAAGCAGCAAACCATCAAATCGCCTCGATTATCGCAAGCACAGGCCTGCTGCGTCTGGGTGTATCACTGTATTCGTGGTCCGATTCAATATCCCCCGACTCATCCGACCCGGTCTATGGCGAGCTCTCTATTCTCTTCCTGCTCACTCTCTCCACCCTTCCAATGGTAGCTCAGCACCTTGCAGTAGAGGGCATCCTCTCTCATCTATCATCCGCAAATCTTAGCGCTTACTATCGTCAACCATCCGGCAAGGGCCCCTTCGACAGCCCTCTGCGCCTCCACAGCATCTGGACTCGCGGTATCCTTCCTCTCTGCCTCAACCTCCTCGAGCACGTCGGCCCTGGTATCGCGTCAGAAGTCAGCAGCTTTCTCAACTCATTCTCACAACAGCTCCGCCGTGCGGAAACAGACCTCTCTGTCTCGTCCACGGCGCCTAGCATTCGGAACCCACATGCTGGATCCTTGACGCTCAACCTCGCTGCCGAGACGCAAAGTCTTGCCCTCATCTCGACTGTGCTCGAGCGCTTGAGAATGGCGGGACCAGCGATCGGTGTCGTCGGCTCCGAGATCCCACCATTGGCGTATGATCGCCTTGTCGTGAAAGAGGAAATCGTTGGCGCGTTACGGAGCAGACGTGCGTTGAGAGAGAGGATTGTACCGGTGGGCGAGCGAGAAAGTGCATGGGCTCGGGCGAAGAGCGAGTCGTCGGGCTCCGAGACGGTGCTTGAAGAGAGGGTTGTCGTCGAGTTGGAAGGGGCCAGGGACTGTGTTGTCGGCTTGTAACTTTGACTTAGCAACGATATCATTATGGACGGCGCATGTGGCACAGCGAGGCGTCAATTGGCAGTGCATAGCGACCTAGATCAAAAGTATGAATTGACAGCTTTTTGATAAAAGGGTTATTGTGATACTTGATGTCTGCTATCTGGGATTGAGGTTTTGTCATACTAGCCTTGTTTCAATATACTGCCACTGCCGAGTATACATATGTGTACGCTGCCATAGCTGTATCTACGTGTAGATGTACATAATCACGTGCCTTCCAATGATCAGCTCTACAGCGCCAAGACCTGAGCCGCCCTCTTGTCGTATGCGTCGGCAAACAATACAGGTAACTCACCGACATTGCTACCTTACTATTTGAATCGAAAGCCATCACCCGTCACACTCTTCGGACTTTCCATCTTCTTGCTTGATAATGCTCATTTCTTGATCTCGTCGACGGACTGCATAGCTCGAACATGTAGTCATGTGGTTCAGACAAAAGACGGATCCGTGGGACGGCAAGGATGCAATACGTCCTGTATGTCCTTCTGGCAGTGAACCGATCAAAGCCACACGATTCTGCCGAATAGCGACCCTTGCTGCCGTCTCCATCCTCAGGAGGCTTGGTCCTCGATACGGGCAGGTGTTGATGCTGCCTGGTGGCATCTGCATCAAGTACAGCGACTGGACCGACCTGGGCGAAACGTCCTCTATGGAGTTCATAAGACACAATACCTCAATACCTGTACCCAAGATATACTGCGCATTCAAGCACAAGAAGAGGACTTATATCGTTATGGAAAGGGTGAAAGGCCGTATCATTGGCGACTACTGGCTTGTACGCTCCGAGGAATCGAGAACACGTCTGTTAGCGCAGCTCAAGGGCTTTATCGATGAGATGCGCGCATTGCCACCTCCCGGACCTCGTGTCGCAAATGCGAACGGTGGCAGTCTTCACGATTTGCGCTTGCCTGGCCTTTGCCTCGACGAGCCGATACCAACAGCGATACGCTTCGGGCCTTTCGAAGACATACCAGCGTTCCATCGGTGGCTGACCAAGCCGTTTGATGAGCCTCATGAGAGTCTTCCCAAGGAGTCGAACGACCTTATCAAACAGTATAGAGACACCGACTGGGGGCTACCGGTCTTCACGCACGGTGATCTCAGTAGTCTCAATATTCTTGTTGACGGTGATAATATCACTGGAATAATAGACTGGGAGACAGCAGGCTGGTATCCATCTTATTGGGAGTACACGACTGCTCACAAAATGAACATTCGAAACTTGCCCTGGTATGATTACGTTGACCGATTCCTCGAACCTAGACCGAAAGAGCTCGAGATGGATGGCGTTCGCGAGCGCCGGTTCGGGCTTTTTGGCTGACATGCGCGGGTTCTCATTCTGCAATCTCAAATCATGATCAATCTCACTCGATGGTTTCCTTCTTCTCGAGCAGGTCGTATGTCGGGGCGTATTCTAGGTTGAGTGCACTTTCACCCTTCCAACGCCCCTGATCTCGCTTTTTCTGAACGTAACCCATCGCAGCATCCCGCACGGCTTGCCAGTCCAGCACTGAAGTGCCCATTGCTTTCGAGTCTTGTTGTAGCGCTTCTAGAGCCTCCTTGATCCAAATGACACAGTTCCACTCGGGGTTGTTGGAAGTCGCTGGCACGCCGCATAGTATCTCTTTTACTCGATCTCTGTCTGCGATCTTGCCCACAAGAAGCCTTGTCAGGAGTGCATTGGTCTGCAACAACGACGTAGCACGGCTCTCAATCACCCACGAGCCTTCTGTCGCACCGTTTTTGGCGTGATATAGCTGACCCCTTGAGATCGCTTTCTCGACCTTCGGCCCGGTGATCAGAGCCCAGTGGTACCTTGTAGCGAACATATCAGCTATGTGCAGTTTCAGGAGTAGATCACGAAGCAGACATACGTATCTTCCTTTCCCGGCATCTTAGAGGTTCCACCCCGAACATACAAGGCCACATATAGCCACCGAAACCCATTGTTGAATATTCGATGTTAGATGCTGTTGTAACCTGAACGTGCTGAGCATCTTCTCATATTGTTGCTCACCACATACTGTGCCGCAGCTGACATTCTCTTCTCATCGGCGTTGATGCGCTGGCACTTCCCTGGCGCTTCCATATGACAGATGATTGGTGAGAAGTGTGCCAAAATTTGCTCGTCGGCTAGTTGCATCTGCGTATCATATTAAACCCGCTCATTTCGTGACTTGCAGCGATACGAGACACCTTGGATCGGCGCACGGGGTTGTTCAACTGGTGATAAAGACGATCTTCTCTTACTCGCTGTAGTGGATGCGTAGCTGATTGGGTAACCGCGTGGGGCAGATGGCAGCGTTGCCTAGATTGATATTTGAAAACATTACATGTACAGATGGATAGCTACCTCACATAGTCCTTGCCGCTAGCCAGCAGCGACTACTTGGTAGCTGTTTTACTTTACTCGACCGTTCCTTATCTAATTCCATTCCACCTTGGTCTCCAATTACGATGGCCACGCCATGTCCAAACCTCATCGTCACCCATTACAACCCTTCACAGATCGTACCGTTCCATTTATCGGGTGTTCCTGTTTGTGAGTCCAAAGTACAATCCGAGAATCAGGGCCAGGATACAGATGATCAGTACGATGATCCAGAACAACCACCATTTCAGCCTGCGAGCGCGCTTAGCGTGCTCGATACCTTTGTCGAGTTGTACGTTTCCGGCCTCGGTGTCGTGCTTGACGTTCTCGGTGTGCTGCTCGGCTTGTTGGATCATGGGTTCCTGGATGACAACGGCCTCGGCAAGGTCCTGGAAGAGCTTGTTGAGCTCCATCAGGGTGCGTTCGATGCGCTGAATGTCGTTGTGACGGGCACGAACGGCGCCGAGAACAGTCGAGGCGGTCGCTGTGCGGTTGGTCTTGAGCTGAATGGGGGTTAGTCTGGTAACTCATACATGAACAGGAGACACTTACTGCTGTCTGGAAAACACCCTCGTTGCCCCAGTCTGCGTTCGAGGCCTCTTGTACCTCGGCCTCTGTGGCATCTGGGTTCACGATGCGGTATTGGCGGGCGATCTGTTCGCGATAACGGCGCTCGTACGATGCCTCCTCGTTACGGTATTCCTCCAACTGCTTCTTGAAGCTGGTCTTGAGCTGACCGACCTGGCTGTCTTTGATGTTGTTGTGGCTGCTGCGAACTGCATCGGTTTCGAGGAACTTGATCTGGTCCTTGATACTTGTGTTGAGGATCTGTGTCTGTGTGATGATGGACTCAAGCGCGCTACTCGAAGATGCATCGGTGCTGGAAAGCGTTCTCTGGTGTGCGGTGGAGATACTGCCAATTTGTTGAGTCAAGGTGCGAATATCGGCCTTGATAGCTTCGACTCGGGACAAAAAGTCCTGGTTAGACAGGACATTGGGTCCATGTTGCATTGGGATCTGTCCAGGGACTCCGGCGTCTGGAGGACCATTGTGATCCTGGTGAAGAGCGTCTTGGTCCGCGCCTTGGTGGTAGTGATGTGTGGCTGGTGGTGCCTGTCGGGCAGCAGATGTGGTATACTGCGAGTCCAGGGTTTGCGCAGAGTATTGTGAGTCTTGATGTTGAATTTGAGGAGGTGACAAGGCGCTGCCAGGTTGTTGCTACAAAACAATGTCAGTCTGAAGCCATGAAAGTGCTCACGCGTCCGACCGTACCATTTGGCCATATCCTTCGCTGCTGTATGGGTTTGCGGCGCCATATCCACCACCGGCTTCGTATGGGTTCGCCTGTCCATATCCTCCTGCTTGGGACTCTCCTCCGTACGGGTTACCGCCGTAGCCGGAATACTGGTTGTGAGACATGCTGTAAGCGACTGTGCGCAGTCAAAGTGCTCGCCGATGTGTGTAAGACGCGACTGCGAGTGTGGTATCGCTAAAGTAGAAAGTCGCGGATCGAACGGAAACTATAAAGAAGGACGAGACAAGCAGACGCGACTCGATCACTGTTTTGCGCAAGTATAATTCGACCAAAGGAACAGAAAAGTCGAGCGATGGACGTCAGCGAGCGCGAGGCGAGGCGGGAAACAGCGACGCAATATGACGCTGCGCCCAATCACGGCGAGTGACACTCCGAGTGCTTGGCAATCTGGGTCGCTCTTGCTTCTCTTGCGGTCCGTTGCCATGATGTCTAGATTTAGCGGCCTCATGCATCCACTTAAAGTATACCGCGCATCGGTAACTTCCATTACATCCTCCAACGGTGATCAATACCTCCACTCTGGAATAAATACACATCTTCCAATGTCGCATCCTTCAGCCTGCCTTTCTCAAATATCGATATCAGTTGACCATGACTAGCGATCGCGTAATCTCTCGGACCACGACTATGCTACTTTCACCATGGCAGGTCGCAAGCTCCCATTTCGCATCCCATTCTTCCGTATCTTCTACAGCACCACATATACATCGCTGTTCTTCATCCTTCTGGTCCTCCTCGCTATAACACCCGCCTCGCTCATCTACACCGCCATAGAAGCCAGAGCTTACCAGTATATCTTCATGGTCGGCGGTGTCTACGTTCTCACGGCATTATCTACCCTCTTCATTTACAGCAGCCGACTCTACACCAACCGATCCGTGTTGGCCGCTGTGGGCAAGAGCTGGCTTCCTGTACAAGACGGAGAGGTCAGCAAGAATGTGCGAAAGACTGTGGTACGCTCGCTGGAGCGGAGTGCGCTGATAGCGTGGGAAAGTCGACCAAGAGACCTAGCAAGAGGTATCGCTTCAAAGGATGCAATTGCAGGAGACCAGCAAGAACGAGATGGACTTATGTCACCAGATGACTCCGTATCGGCTGGTAGGGTTGTTAAAATCGATGCCTACTCGCCGCCCTGGGGTCACGTTCAGCACGCCGGCTGGTCTTCACCATCGGAAATGGACACCAGTGTGCAAACGCATATCTACTTCAGCAGTGTCGTGCAAGAGTTGCCCAACCTAATTGAAGCACATGCGGTCTCTCTGGCTGCTGCCACAGACTCGACCGAGGGAGACTTGGCCGGAGCGAGTCCCAGCGATATCGTAGCGTTGCAAAGATCGCCCATGACCGGACTTCGCGCATATCTCACCCACCTGAACTCGCTTGACCTTGTCACGATACCTTCAAGCGCGGACCAGTTTCTTTCGCTGTACGAGTTTGCTCGATTTTCAGGCACACCACTGAACGAACCACAATTCAAAGCATTGATGACTGCTTTTGCGGATCTTCTAGCTGGAATGGAATCCGTCATTGGAATTAACGGGAACTCTTCGCTTGCAGACGTCAATGGAGGTTATGGTTATGCTGCTCCCAGATTCGTGGCTTCAACGGAATCGTTCACCTCGCTAAACAGTCAACAGTCTGCCATTCACCACCGGACCCCACGTGGCACTTCGCCTCTGCCTGTTTCTGGTACGAGTCCAGCAATGTACCTCACGCCATTTCAGAGTCCCGTACGGTCAAATCCTCTACGTCACCAGAGCAGTTCTGGCTCCGTACTGAGATCTTCTCCGCCGCGCGCTGCTGAGTACGACAGTCGAAGCTCGTCAAGCGTTCACAGCTCAGACAGCGTGATCCGTTCTGGGATAGCACAACGGAACGGAGGCCGACCTTTTGAATGGATGCAGGACGGTGGTTGATACTACGTACCATGGGCAAACCTTCACACTACCACTACCACGACTGTCAGCGCGGCCCGATAGCTTCAAAGACTCGCTTCAAGCCCTCGCGCAGGACAGCTTCTTCTTGCGAGAAGATTACTCGAAACCAACCCGGCTCTTCTGCGGTCAAGCTCTCACCGGTCGTGATGTACACCTTTTTCTCGCCCATACGCTGAGCCAGGACCCGCTCGGCTTCCCATTCATCCTCCACGCCGGCATTTTTCAACCATGGACGCAGATTGATCTTGTGGATATTAGTACAGTATACACATGCTGCAGCAGACGACTCACCCAGATGAAGAATCCAGCGTTGGACCCGTGGGAATACTCAACCTTGTGCTCTTCCAGTATCCGTCTGGTCAGCTTATTGTGGTCAGCCAGAGCTGACCTGCTCTTGGCGAGGAAATTAGACATCCATTCCTCGTCCTCGAGCATACTGGCTGCAACGCCATCGTTCAAGGCACCACTCCAATGGAATGGCGTAATAGCCTCCATGGCTTGCATCAACTCCTTGTTGCGAATATATATGCAACCAAGACGAAGACCTCCGGCGCCAAAGTCCTTGGAGAATCCGTAGATGACGTGCAGGAGGTTGGGGTCGATGTACTCTGATGAGTCAAACGATAAGCACGATTGAAAAGGGATTGCTGCTGGATCACCAATGTCGTAGACAGACATGGCGTATATCTCATCCATCAACAGATGGAGCTTGTGCTTCTGCGCAAGCTTCATCAACTCCACGATAGTCTCTTTCGGATAACATTGGCCCAGAGGATTGTGAGGGTGGCAGATTAAAAGTGCCCGTACTTTCGTGCCGGATTCCTGAGCTTTCAGAAGAGCTTGCTCATACTTGGCCACGCATGCAGTTGAGAACTGATCTACGCCCTCGAATGGCGCGAACACCAGATTGACATTTGCTCTGGTGCCAAAGTCTCCACGAAAGGCCTGGTAGATTGGCTGTCCGATCAGAATGCCATCGCCGGGTTCTGCAATAGTGAAGCCCAGCATCTCGCAGATAGAAGTAACTCCGTTTGCAAACAAGATCTCATCCGCTCGTATGTCGTCCACAGGATGAAAGTGTTTGTTCATGTGCTTTGCCATTGCTTGACGCAATCTTTTGGTCCCCCACGGGCCTTCGCCATAGGTAAAAGTCTGCGGCGTGCATTCGAATGTGCGGCTGGCGAACTCTGCGACGTCCGGAAGCATGACATAGTTCTCCGAGGTACCGATATTGACAAAGCCATTTGGATTGGTCTCGACGTGGTAGAAGTCGAACATGGCACTGAATTTAGAACGCATACTCTGCTCCGCGAGTGCCCGACCACGGTCGGAGAGGGTCGAGACAGACATATTGACAAGTCACAATGGAGATACCCAAAGAAGAGAAGGAGGATGCAGCGTTTAAGACAGAGACAAGGATGGACAAGTGTAGGGGGTTGGTCCAGTATATGTCAATGAACCTGGAGCTACATGTGGACCCAGGGAGAGGCACGAAACCGTGTGATTACTAAATCGTGCTGCCTACAGACGGAGATTTGTAAGCCTAGCTAAGGTATCCTTGTATTCAGAGATCTGACCTGTCCTTCGGCCACGCCTATTGCAAGGTCTCTTAGTCGCATGCCCGAGTGTGTCTTGCATCGCAATCGTTGTTTGTCTCGTCGTCTTCACATGCGCAAGAAAGATAGCGACGTCATCAAGGTAGGTTTGACAGCCGCCGGTTAAGGTCCGGCAGCCGATCGGCCAACCTTCCTGATCGAGACATGGTAAAGTAACCCCAGCTTGCTCATCTCGCCGACGCAAAAGCCGCTGCTGTGCGTTCATTCTACGGTTCTACTGCTACCCTGATCTTAATCGACTCAATCGACGACTTGTACTACCAGATTTCATGTCTGCGCCATTTTCAGTACTCCCTTTGTCAACTCCTTCAACAGCCATGGTCAGATCCGACTTTCTTATCTGAGCACCGAAGTGTCGAAGCGTTCCAGTCGACCTTGGCCAGCATTGCGCACCACCGCGATACAACCACATCAGTTCGTCCAAGATGCCGCCGACATCTGCGGCTCGCAAAACACAGCCTGCTGTCGATCCAAACCGCCGACAGTCTGGTCGTCAAGTTCGTACTAGCATCAGTCGACCACTGAACTACTACGCCCGGCCCTATGGATCGATCGGCGGCCATGTTGACGAGCCTCAGGATGACAGTCCACCGGGATTCTTTCCAGCGATCCAGTACTTCACAGATGCCATTACGGCACTGCCAAAAGAGACGATGCGACACTTTACACTCATGAAAGAGGTCGAGGCCAAGATTCATGGACCGTCGCAGTCAATGACTCAACTCTCGGGTAGGATATTGAACATGCCAGTTCCTCCTCGCAGAAGCGTACAACCGTCAAGACAGGCTCTGTTGAGTTTCACCGCAAACAACAGTAGCGCTGCGACAAGCGCAAACCCTTCCGTGGTAAATGGAGCCATGCCACCCCCACCTCTTCACCAAGCTTCTGACGCCGACGACCAAGTCTCGCAAGCTACACAATTCGATTCTCCGCTCGATATCGCTCGACGACAAGACTTCCAGAACTTGCGCGCAGTCATCCACTCCGTCCTCATTAATTTGGACGAGAAGAACGTTTGCTTGTCCGAAGCCAACAAGACACTGGACAAGCAGCTGGCGCGAGTCGAGAGCGTTCTCCCACACGTGGAATCAGAGATCAGTGAGGAAGCAAGATTGGGGAACCTGAAACACTGGGCATATGCAGACAATCGCGTGAAGCACAAGCCTGCACCCGCAAACGCAGAAAGAAATCGTAGGGATGTTGCGGCAACAAACAGTCTGGCCGCGGCAGCCGCTACTGTGCACGAAGACGACATCGCTGCAGCCAGAGTAGAGGCTCGACGAGAAGCAAAGAAGAGACATCAGCAGGCCGACTCGGAGTTTGAAGACCGTACAACCAAAAAGACGCAGGGCAAGGGTCGAAAAGCAGCCGATCCGGCACCACAGCCTGCTACAGCAGCGAAGGGTCTGGGTATTTTGAACGGGCTACCCGTAGTCCAGCCGCCAAAGAGGCGTAGGGTTGACAAAGAGGGCGCAGTGGCCATGGAAAGAACACTAAGTGGTGCGACCAAGGGCAACAAGGTCGCTGGTAACGTTTCGAGGTCCACACCAGCCGTAGAAGCCGCAAAGAAAAAGACTACCAAAACGAGTGCTCCTCCACCAGTCGCTACGAAGAGAAAGTACGTTCGAGGTGAAGAGAACTTGGGTGTACACAAAAATGCTGACAATGGCAGGAACGTCGCCAACTCCCCCCAACAATCTCCTCGTATGGCGCCTTCTCCTATCATTGCCAACTTTGCCCAATCAAGCGATCTGCAGCGACCTTCATCTACTCGTATGCGACAAACCTCCTCAACTCTGCAGTACAGCACTCTAGTGAACGAAGAGGCCAGACCGACTTCATCAGCCGGAAACAAAGCAACCAATGGAGACAGAGCAAAACGCGCCAGCGTCTCCAAGGCTAGAGAGCCGCCGCAGGAGCAAGAGCAGAGAGACCAGATGGAAATCGACGGTGCGAACGAAAAGTCAACTCAGCCAACGATCGAACCTGTAGCTGACGTGAAGAAAGACGAGGACGCAGGAAACGAAGAGATCGCGGGAGACATAATGCGCTCAGCGAGCAGAGCATCTAAAATGGTAACACCCAATCCGGATTATGAATCCATCATCATGTCGAGAATACGCAACAATGGAGCGAGATCTGCCGAGCCATCTGTCATTGGCCAGAGAACGTCATCCAGGAATGGCGAAGGTCGATCACACAGCAGGAGCGGTAGTAACCATATTCTTAAACAGATTGCCAGCTTCAACCGCAGCCCGGTGTCGAGTCGACGAGCGACGATGGAAGAAGAGGATGACGATGGAGAAGAAGAAGACGACAGCGACAGTCCAGAAGAAGACCCGGAAGTTCCGCGTTCAAAGAGGAGGGCTACATCTAGACGTAATCGGGCAGAGACGCCACATGAGGAACCGGCTGCGCCAGTCGAGACCGAAGAGGCCAATGATGAGGTGGAGGAGGAGGAAGAAGAGAACGACCACGACCCAGATGATCCGAATGAACCCAAGTACTGTTACTGCGGTCGCGGCAGCTATGGTCAGATGATTGCTTGCGACAATCCAAGCTGTAAAAAGGAGTGGTTTCATCTGGAGTGTACCGGGCTGAAGACGGCGCCTGCAGACAGTGGTGAGTGCTTGAAATTCTTCGAGCTCTGTTACATGTTCGCTAACATCTTACAGTGCAATGGTTCTGCAACGATTGTGATCCCAAGATGAGGCGGAAGTCGCGTCCGATAAGCCGGCACTGATGAAATCCACGATCTGCTTGAAATAGTACGGAGAGACATAGAATAACGAACTTAACTCAATTCACTCTCCTTCCACTCCGTCTTCCCGACTCTGACAATATCTGCCTGAGACAGCACCCTCACCGCTTCCTTCTGCTTCCCTTGCACAGCGTCCAGTGAAGCCTTGACAGCAGCTCTGGCCACAATCTCTGCATCTTGGGCCCAGAAATTCTTGAGCCGGTCTCCACTCACGGCTCCCAGTACATCGGCGATTTTTCTAAAAAAGAACTCCGGCGGCCGACTGTCCTGCCTCGTGCCGAGAAGTAGACCAGGCTTGACAATGATGGTCCGCTCGAAACCAAGTGCCTGAACCGCATCGTCGAGCTCACCTTTCATCTTCGAATAAGGAATCATGGACGAAGACGAAGCTCCGCCGCTCGAGATGAGAACGTAGACCGTGGCGCCTGCTTCTTTGGCCGCTTTTGCGAGTGACAGGTTCAGATCGTAGTCGACCTTGCGCTGTGCTTCGAAACTACCAGCGGCGCCTTTCGTGGTGCCGAGGGCAGAGAAGAAGACCTTTGCGTCGCGAGGATACAGAGATGACCATTTTGATGTGTCGGTGTCGTGGATGTAGTTGATCTTGGGGGATGTGAATGTAGCTGGTTTACGCGTGTATGCTTCGATGGAGCTGAATGCCGAGCAGTCTGGCAGAGTTGAGAGGATGTGTGAACCCTGGTCTTAATCAGAAGGGGGATCATTTATTGCAGGATTGGCCCTACGTACCACCAGTCCGGTGCTACCCACGAGGCACGCTTTCATGGTGTTCATTTTAATATACCCAACGCGATTTTTTTGCTATTGTGTAGCTATGCTCATAAGTAGAGATGGGTTAATTGAAGCGTCTATATCTCGATTGCGACGTTCGATCAACCGGTCACGCGCCAACTGAGGAAAGGACATGTAGATTTCCATTCCGCCCGTAAGCACTATCTAGCTTAGCTCTATACATCGATAGTATATACTCTGTCATGAATAGCTTAGCTAGGCTTCCACCTGGTCTTATCTTCACGTTAAGCACGTCTCTGGATCAGCCAGGAAGGTCTTCCTGATTTCCTAATCCCTTCGCAGCTGTTTTAAATTACTCAGGAATGAGGCTTTTGACAGACCAAGAGGGATGTCGACAAGGTGAATCGTCTGAACTGTCTACTAAACTGTCTGGCTTTTCTATGGTCGCTAGACGACATCGACCTGAACGGGAATGATAAGCCATGGGATGACTATTCTGCGACTTGGACTGCCTTGCAGACTGTTCCACTGATCGCAGCCAAGCGAGCAGTGACTAGTCCATCGCCATGGTAAAGGAAGCGAAAACAACGATGACGTTATCTATTGGTCGTGATATTCATGTTCTTCGTCTACCAAACTATCGCTTCTCGAACGCGCCGGGCGCAACGGTGACAATGACTACCAAACTCGTCACAATCAGTGCTCCTGCCACGACCGAAACGATGATGATACTGCCTCTGCTCGCCGGAAACTTGCCGCGGATCACATAATGCTCTCAAAGTACCGATGAAATCCCAGAAACAAGATCAATATGCTGATCCCCAAGAAGGTGGCACCGAGCGGCTTACCTACCTGTCGAAGATGGGAATAATTCAGTGGAGTGGTGGACGTCGATGGAACAGTCGAGCCGGGGTTGGATGACGACGATTGAGAGGAGTTGAGGGTAGTGTTCAAGCGGAAGAGCTGCGTTACCGCGATCCCGATCGAAGCAAAAGAGAGCGAGGTACGGAGCCATGCTAAGAATGTACGTTCTTACAAAGTCAGTAAGGTCCAACGTACGATTGAAAACACAACATACCCAATGCCAAGTGATCGCGGGCCACACTGCCTTTATTCTCAAGCTCTACGCTACCATACTTGTCCACAAAATTCTTCCACCGGGATTCGGGTTCGTGCTGTTCTGCGTCTTGATCTTGCTGAATGACTCCTGGAGACCACGATCGTCTTCCACGTCTGACGGTGCCAATCCTAGATGGCTGAGCGTCAGATTTGCTCAGACTATTTTTACGTCTGCGATTGGTCGTGGCGGACCCTGAGTTTTCGTCTCCCATGTTTCCTTGACCAGCAGGGTGATCCTCCTCTGCGGCACCATCGTAACCCGGTCCTACGTCGAGACCGCTTGTACTTCCGTAATTGATGGTACCGATGCCGGTCTTGGCAGAATTGGACCGACGGAAGATGGCAGTGTTTTCGTCTGCACTGCTTTCGTTGTCTGCAGCAAGATGTGCCCCGGAGCTACGCAATGAGGCATTAGGAGATGCGCGTCGCGCCATTAGATAAGCGCTAAAGGACCCCGGCGGAGCGCTCCGAGGGCTGGTGCCCAAAGCTGTAGATGGGTTCAGGTTGGCCTTGAACTCCGATGGAGAAGTCGATTGAACGCTGCGTTGCCGGTCTGGTTGCTTCTGATTCCAGCCGTCGGCTACAGCGATGTCGCGTGATCTTTGCGTATCGCTTGGACCGGCGCGTTTGAACGACGACGGCGGAGAGGTCTGTGACGGCGAAAGATATGAGTTCGGTGCTTGAGCTGCGATCTGGGTATCACGAGATGGGTCGGTCTTTTGTTCTGATATTGCTGAAGTTCTCCTCGGTGGAGGTGAGGGTTCGTCTCTGCTGTCTCGTCTTTCCAACTCTTTCATAGACGACTCCACATATCGGCTTTGTCTGTTGTGATGTTCCCCAATTCGCGCTAGTCCCTCCTCTTCTGTGCTCTCTCCAGCACGCTCGCGGGCAGTGTTGGTTGGCCAATTCTTGAAGATGGACGACTGTGCAAATGCTTCGGCGGTGGGACGGACTGGTCTGCTGAGGTTCGCATGTGTTCGCTGTTCAGCTGCCGATGGCCCAGGTCTAGGTGTCGTCAAAGAATCTTCCGAGTCAGAATCGTGTGCTGATTGCGATGGAGAGGTAGAAACCTCGTCGTCCGTAGACATGGAAGCAGGGGAGCAAGGCAGTGGCATCTTGAAGCAGAGCCGGGCTGTTGCCGCCGCACGCCAGAAACTCAAACCTTGCTAGGGTTCAATAAAGGCGTGCTACCAGAGTTTCCCTCGAACACCACAGCTAGGATAGTAGAGATGAACAGACGGGTGCTGCTTGGCAGTTGGGCTACGGGCGAGGGGGCAATTATCCGGTAGATGGCGCAAGGTCTCCGCTCGCAGAGAGGATCGGCTAGGGTAGTTGATCCGTGTGATTGAATGCGTGTCTGGAGCTCAGTGCAGGTAGGCTGATGCTACCTCTGGATCGTAGGGCTCAAGCGTTTGAGGAAACCCTCGGTTTAGGTTTGGTTTCTAAGCGGTACCATGAATACATGTCGTGCCATCCAATGAGACAAGGACAACCGACTGGCATGTTCGATGATTTCGAGGACGTCAGACGCGATGCATGTGCAGGAGAGGAGATGAGTCGGTGAGGTGCTTACGACCAAGTTGACGTGCTCGCGCTAAGAAATGCGACATCTGGGGAGAGTGGAGAGCTCAGCGTCCAGATTGCCGATCCGCGGGAGCGACCTGCGGCATCATTGACAACGATCACGATACTTATTTCATGCAAACCAGTAAACGAGCAAAAGGAGTACCACAAGCTGATATCGTCTCATATTCTTGTGCAGACTTGTGCGCCCGCTGATCATCTATCTAGATGGATTACTACGTGATCGTACATGCATTACGCCTTCCTTATCATCTTCGACCTCTCAACATCTACCAGCCTGTGGCGGTCTCGGCCGAGTTGTCCATCAGCTCCTCTGGTGCACTCGATGGTGCACTGGAAGCATTTGCCGACTGCGCGTTCCTCGAACTCTTGATGATCTGCTTCACGACACGCTCGACGTTGTCCCAGTCATCTGTGTCGAGCTTGGTCGGTTGGATGTTGAGCTTGAGGCAGATGTCCTGGTAAAGCAGGAAGCTCTTCCTGTCCGAAATCAATGTAAGAGCAACACCGACTTTGCCGAAACGTCCAGTACGTCCAACTCTGTGCAAGAAAGTCTCAGAATCAGCGCCGCCGTGTGGTGTATCCGGAACATCGTAGTTGATGACCATAGTGACGGATTGAACGTCGATACCACGAGCGAGAACGTTGGTGGTGATAAGAACCTTTGCGTCTCCTCCTCTGAACCGATCAATGACAGCATCACGAGCGGATCCTTCCAAATTACCGGTCAAGCATGCAACTTGGTGACCCTCGGCTTGCATTCGGTTTTCGAGCTGCTCAGCGGTCGCTTTAGTCCTGACGAAGATGATCGAAGAAGCGATTGTCATGAGACCGTAGAACTTGACAAGCGCGCCGTACTTGTCTTCGTGGCTGCTGACATCCAGATACATTTGCTTGATACCAGAGACTGTCAGCTGATCGCGCTGCAGCCATATTGAGTTTGCGTTTGGCGCAAAGATCTGCGCGAAGCCATGAACCTGGTCTGGGAATGTCGCAGAGAAAAGGACGGTCTGAACGGATTGAGGAATCAGACTAGGTCGAAGTTAGTATACGATTCTTGAGAGGGAGATCGTGGTAAGTGCTTACCCCTTGACTCTCTTGCACTGATCACCAAGGCCTTGCTGGTCGAGCATGTTGTCCGCCTCGTCCAGGACCAGCACCTTTAGCTGACTCGGCTCCAACTGTCTTCTGCGGATTAGATCCATGACTGTGCCTGGGGTGCCAACCACCACATGTCCTTCCACCGTTTTTCCGCGCTGTGACTGGTCTGGCACAGCTTGCCACGTTTTGAGACCATCAATGAATTGACCCATGACCTGGACAACTCCGAGAATTTGGCGAGCGAGCTCACGTGATGGAGCAAGAACCAAGGCTTGCGCCTTTGGCATGCTTGTGTCGACGCGAGCGAGGATGTTGAGGACGAAAGCAGCAGTCTTTCCTGTACCCGACTGCGACTGACCGATAAGGTTCGAAGGAGGGTTCGCTAAGAGCAGAGGAAGAGCGCGTTCTTGAATTTTTGAGGGCTTGTTGAAGTTGAGAGACGCGAGACCTTTCATCAAGGATTCTGGGCTGGCATGTTGTTAGTGTGTGAGTCGTACTGGAGAATATCTTCACCTACAGTTGCAAATCGGAAAAGTTCTTGACCGAGAAGAGCGGGTTGTTAGGGTCGGCTTGGAGGTCGTTCAACTTGACGTCGACATTGAACTCTGGTTCTAGCAAAGAGGAACCCATCTGGACCTCGCTGGCTCCGTCGTTTTGATTGCCCATCTCTTCCTGCGCACCGTCCATGGTTTGTGTGGTTTGAGCGCTTGGTGCTGTAGGCTCATCGGTATCGTCAGCCCAGCTGGTACTGCCGCCATTTGCAGCTGAAGGAAAGGTCATGCGATCGGCGAGGGACTTTTCGGACGAGTTCGCCATGTTGTGCAAGGTTCGCGACGCGGGTCGGAGACTGCTGTGCTTGATTGGACAAGGGGTCAGAGACGCGTGCGACACTCAATGCCGGGTCGGTGAATCGGGAGTCTCGGGAGTGAATCAGACGGCGGAACGCTGGGAAGATGGTACGAGAAGATGCTGTGACCAGAAAAGTGCAGATGTCGGGTCAATTAGCGGAGGTTGATTGAAGCTCGTGGAAATTTACTGGAGCCTGCCCTGGGGAGGTACACAACGTCAGTGCGGAACGTTCCGCTTTCCCCATGTAGTATAGTGATGAATCGAGGGTCCTGCTCCTTCCTCGAGCAAGTCGAATAAAACCACACATGTGAGTAGACCTACGAGCTACTGAGAAAGTCTGCTCACAGCAATCAAGGTATTCGTAGAGCCAGCGAATATAGTCCCATAAACCTCCACTCACTCTCGATGATTGAGTAATGAGAGAAGCACGATATTATTACTCCTTATCGAGGCTCTGTTGACTTTTCACTCACTATCAATCGTAAAACCTCTTCGAGAATCTGGTCTGATCGGCCAGGAAAATCTTGATGCCCTGCAAACGATAAAAATCTTCAGACATTCAAGCTCCCCTCGTTATGGCGTCAAGATCAAAGGTCTCAGGGGTTCATATCAACAAAAGTGATGTCTAGTCCTACCAGATACTCCACGAAGGAGACAAAACCGCTCTTACTTTGTCTCAAACAACATGAGGTTCGCCACGGAACGAAGGAGTGGCAGACGCATAGATCCATGGATTAGTTTGTTCTGCCACATTCACATCTGCAGATGCTGGTCTGTTGTCAAACACCAATCCAAGTCTCTTGATATAACAATTCGAGCACATGCTCATTCTGATTTCTGTCTGTCGTTCGAGATCGGCATTTAGGCTGGAAGGGTTCATGCGGCTCAACCGCTCCCCCACTTCTCGGCTTCGGGCGGCGGTCGGTCGGTCAATAATGGCAAGTGCTCCATAACGTTACTCCGCCATTCGGCTGCTGGCCTCGCTGTCTTCGTACATACTGCACTCTACGCTCGACTGCTTTTCAACACACTCGCAATCGCCGCTATAAGCCAGCCGCATATGTATCGCGCTGAGCCGACCAATGGCTGCTTTAGAGATTGCCACTAGCTTTGGAGGAGAGTTGAAAGATGGTTTCAAGCCAGTCCATGCGTGGGTGAGTGATCAACACATCAGACCCTCGAGTGGTTGGAGTCGCATGGCGCTCGAAAGCGAACACCGAGTCCTGACAAGTCTGACAGGTCACCAATGGGATCGCCTTCCTCGAAGACATCCAGTCATTCTACCGAGAGCGTAGCGCCATAGAGAAAGAGTACAGTCAGAAGCTGAGCGCATTGGCCAAGAAGTACTATGAGAAGAAGGCGCGCAAGTCCAGCACCTTGAGTGTTGGAGAGAACCCGACAGTCACACCTGGATCTCTGGAGAGTGCATCCATGACAACATGGGGCACTCAGCTATCAACTCTCGAATCAAGAGCCGCCGAGCACGATAGATTCTCGAGTCAACTTATCTCTACTCTGGCCGATCCCCTAAAGTATCTTCAGAGCTCGTACGAAGACCTCAGAAAACACCATTCCGATTACGCTGCCAAGCTGGAGAAGGAGAGAGACAATACTTATGCAGAGTTGAAAAAGACAAAGGGTAAATACGACAGCGTGTGTCAGGAAGTCGAACACAGGCGCAAGAAGATCGACAGTAGTTTTGATCATGGCAAGACCAAGGCGCAGTCTGCATATCAACAGCAACAGCAAGACATGCTCAATGTCAAGAACACCTATCTGATCACCATCAACGTCACGAATAAGCAAAAGGAGCGCTACTATCACGAATATGTTCCTGACCTTCTGGACTCATTTCAGGATCTGTCCGAGACCAGGGTCGCCAAACTGAATACGCTCTGGACACAAGCTGCTTTGTTGGAAACACAGACGCTGACCCGAAGCACTGAGCTTCTCAACCACCTGAGTGCAGAAATCCCGCGCAACAACCCGGTACTAGACTCGATGATGTTCGTGAGGCACAACGCTTCGAACTGGCAAGATCCGCCTGATATGGTCTTCGAGCCCTCGCCCGTATGGCTTGACGACGATAAGATGGCGACTGACGAAGCCAGCAAGGTCTTCCTTCGTAATATCATTATGAAGTCCAAGGTAACCTTGAACGAATGCAGGACAGAAGTCGATCGGAAGAGACGAGAGGTAGAAGGCGCTAAACGCGTACGTCAACAAATTCGAGAAGGCAAGGACAAGCGCAACGAGATCGAGGTCGTTCGCGCACAGTTTGCACTTCAAGAGTCCTTGCATGAGTCGGAAAAGATCAAAGTGACGGCCGAAGTCGAAGTCAGTACTATTGCTGCTGTTGTTGGTGACTTAAGCGTCGGTGCCAAGAACCATGTATTCAAGAGTCAGACATTCAAGATTCCCACTAATTGCGACTTGTGCGGAGAGCGCATATGGGGACTCAGTGCCAAAGGCTTCGACTGCAAGGAATGTGGCTTCACTTGTCACAACAAATGCGAGATGAAGGTACCTGCAGACTGTCCCGGTGAGGTCGACAAGGCAGCGCAGAAGAAACTCAAAGCAGAGCGACAGGCTGCTGCAGCACAGTCGATGGCGACCCCAGCTCAGAACGGCGACTCGACGTCGGATCTACCCAAACTCAGCCGGACCGATACCATGGGCAGCATGAACACCTTGAGTTCCGGTTACGCCGCTAGTGCGCAGCGTAGCGTCAGTGGCAACCTCAAGGAAGAGAACAGCACCAGCAAGATATCATCACTGGGTAGTCAAAGACGTAATCGGGTCGTGGCACCACCGCCAGAACATTATGTTGCAGATGGGAATGGTCTGAATGGTGGATCGTCGAACGAGGACAGAGGTCGCATGATGTATACCTTTCAAAAGACTGGCGAGGGCGAGGTAACCGCCGACGAAGGCAAAGAGGTTGTCATAGTAGAACAAGACGGTGAGTTCGCGGACTTTTACAAGGACGATGACGAATAGCTAACGCAATTGCTAGACGGGAGTGGTTGGATGAAGATCCGAGTGCCGTCCACCGGTGACGAAGGGCTCGTGCCCGCTTCATACGTGGAGGCCTTATCATCATCAGCTACGAGCCCTTCGTATCCACACGCGATCAATCCAGCATCAGAGTCCACGACCTCTCTCGCTACCTCGATCTCATCATCCGGGACCGCGGCTGGGAAGAAGAAGGGTCCAGTTGTAGCACCAAAACGTGGAGGCAAGAAGATCAAGTATGTCGAGGCACTCTACACGTACGCAGCGACAGGCGAGGGCGAGGCGAGCATGGACGAAGGAGAGCGTTTGGTTCTGATTGCACCCGACCAAGGAGACGGTTGGTGTGAAGTCGAAAGAGCAGGTGGGCAGGGAAGAGGTGTTGTGCCAGCAGGTTGGGTAAAGGAGGTATGACGGCCTCAGCGCCCGAGTGTGCGAGACCATTTTTGCATTGTGCATAGCGATTCAACATTCATTCTGTCGATATCTTGAAAATAGCTTGGGAAGTACGTGTTCACGATCTTCACTATAATTGATTGTCCTTACATAAGCACGTACCGGAGCATGACGGCGTTCGGTCTTGGCGATGGGTTGACCGAATGCGCGGCTACCCCACGTAACAGCGACACATCACTCCGTCGGCCACTGAAGGTATACCAGGCCACTACTCGACAAGGTTACCTGCGCCTATTACGACTCTTGACCTCTTTTCCTTGACTTCTTCAGCTTCACACATCTTATTCAGCATGGCAGAGGTACCCATTGGTGTGTATAGTCTAATGCCGCGACTACCACAGCTGCACTAACACACGTGTAGTCCTCGATGGAGGTACCGGATTCCTCAAGGCTGGATACGCCGGTCAGGTACATCTTCCGCGAGCAACAGTAACATCAATGGATGCTAAGATGATGCGCAGAACTTCCCCGACCAGTCCTACCCTTCGATCGTTGGAAGACCGATTCTCAGAACAGAAGAGCAGACCGTGGGAGACATTCAGCTCAAGGACATCATGTGCGGAGACGAGGCCGCGGCAGCAAGATCAATGCTTCAAATCACATATCCTGTACGATTGCGACCCGGTGCAACCATTCTAAGAGACGCTGGATAGCTAACGATGCAATGCGCAGATGGAGAACGGTATCGTCAAGCGGTGGGACGACATGCAGCATCTCTGGGACTATACATTCTTCGAAAAGATGAAGCTCGACCCGACTGGACGCAAGATTCTCCTTACCGAACCTCCTCTCAACCCGCTTAAGAATCGCGAGAAGATGTGCGAGGTCATGTTTGAGCGGTACAACTTTGGCGGTGTCTACGTCGCGATTCAAGCCGTGCTCGCACTCTACGCGCAAGGTCTTTCGTCTGGTGTTGTTGTTGACTCGGGTGATGGTGTCACTCATATCGTTCCAGTCTACGAGAGCACAGTATTGAACCACTTGACACGGAGACTGGACGTTGCTGGACGAGACGTCACACGGAATTTGATCAGCTTACTTCTGCGACGAGGATACGCGCTCAACCGCACAGCTGACTTTGAGACCGTAAGAGCCATCAAGGAGAAGTTGTGCTACGTTTCTTACGATCTGGCCCTGGACCAGAAGCTGAGCGAGGAGACAACGGTTTTGGTCGAGTCGTACACACTTCCAGACGGTCGTGTGATCCGAGTGGGCTCGGAACGTTTCGAGGCACCAGAATGTTTGTTCCAACCACATCTGGTCGACGTCGAGCAACCGGGTATGGCGGAATTCTTGTTCAACACGATTCAAGCGGCGGATGTAGATGTGCGATCAAGCTTGTACAAGGCCATCGTGCTGAGTGGTGGAAGCAGCATGTATCCTGGTCTTCCAAGCAGATTGGAGAAGGAGATCAAGCAACTGTGGTTGACAAAGGTGCTTGGTGGAAACCCAGAGAGGCTCAGCGTGAGTGATTTCTACCTTGGACCGGAGAGCCGAAGCTGACAGAGATGCAGAAATTCAAGGTCAGGATAGAAGATCCTCCAAGAAGAAGGCACATGGTCTTCCTTGGCGGTGCTGTTCTCGCAAACATTGTAAGTCAAGCCTCGTTGAGTCGAACGACAATCATTAACGCATCCTAGATGGCGGACAAGGAAAACATGTGGATTTCGAAGCAGGAGTGGGAAGAGCAAGGTTCTCGAGCTCTGGAAAAGCTGGGCGCACGATGATGAGCCAGAAATGGTGCTATATTACCGGCCTTGCAGGAGGCAAATCGTCTTTTGGAAGCAGACTCGGAACGGAAAAGCACATTGGGTCGTGGTTGGCATTAGATCTGAGATCAGCGTACTAGAGGATGATGTGCATCTAGAGGATAGCCGGCGCTGTAGATAGGTCTGAGGTCACTGCAATGCTATTGATGAAGTCCATACTCCGCCTCTGCAATCAAAAAACTCATGCTGTCTCTGACGATCAGACCTGAACAGGCAATGCAGTAGCTATGTAGACGTTTCTGCCATATGTGTCCTGAGCGAGCATTTTGCTACATTCTTTTCTCTTACCGGCAGTCTCCGTATTCGCACACTCTACCTTCCTGATTCGAGTGTTTCACAACCAAGAGTACCTTAGCATGAGCGTACTCTGAAAGTCAGTAGAAATGTACTAGAAACGATATTCCGAAGACGCCGACCATGCGCGTTGCCGAAAACGGAAACAAGCCAAGGCTTGAATATCCGATTCGCTTCTAATTTCCCATGTCTGACTTTGGAGCGAGCTGGTCACGCCACGAATGCCATGGAGGCCACGAAGTCGAGCTCACGACGCGTAGAGTGCTTGCTTGATTCATGCAGCAAGAACTAGCCATTGTCAATCTCGGGCGTATATACGTTATACGAACACCTCACGTTTGGTTGGCACAGAGAGAGACTGCCTCGCCTCGCTGACTTACTCTTGCCGGTTACGGTTGTTTGCACTGGAAATTGTTCGACCAAAATTCGCCGACTTCACAGTGTATCGGTTGCGAGCCGATGGGACTTGTACGGCATGTCTATCGGCCAATGCTGCTTCCACGACGCTCTCGTGCTCTGTCTCGAAGGTGTCTCTGATGAAGAACAATGATTTGATCGCTTCTGGACTGTTCAAGGTTGAGGCCTCCCTTCCTCCCTTCCTCCCTTCCGCCTCCCCTTGGTACCGGTTCGACGTTGGAGAGGGATGACATTCATGATGTTGCAATCTTGCTATCGCAACGGTGTAGCTTGTTTGTGTCGGCCGTTGTGAAGAATCTGCGAGACAACCCCGCCGAGTATAGACTCAACAAACATTTCAATCACCTTGCTCGATTCGAGAGGGCAGAGAAAATATGACGAGATCGGCAAAGCATTCTTGTGAGTGCGATGGACTTGGCCAGGCGCTCGGCCGTAGATGTATCTTCTTTTTGTCAGGCGCGGAATGCTGGGCGGTACCAGTGCATCACGATCGATCTGTGTGCAAGCCACCTCCAAATTCCAGCTTATGCCATCGAAGGCTATCGTCAGACCTTGTACACAAATGGCAATGTTAATATCATTAACCCCAGACTCCCGCGGCTTCGAGGAGGGCGCAGCAACATTGATGAATATTTGGTTGTCGCCGGACCATTAGACTCTGGAGAGGAATAAGCCGCTCCGCGTTAGTCAGGTACCGACCAGGGGCTTGTTTATCTGATTGGCGCAGTGTCACTTTCGGTAACCGTTGACACTTTTGCCCTGCCTTGCGCTGCATATGGCAACCACGCATCAACCACAACCGCACCTGCTTCTTTTGACGTGATGCACGGTACGGTGTTGTCATCATCTGGCAGTTTGGAACTGCTCGTCATATACCACTTCCAGACCTGCTTGGATACGACCAAATTGCCTCTCTGCTCCACGAGCAAGGCAATTGATTCATCACTGTTGACGACCATACATTGATGCTCGTAGTGACGGATCTTGGTCGCGTGTCTCGATTTGTCTTTGCCAGACACCTGAAGCAACAGATTTCAGACTTCAATAGACAGATCCCAAACACACTAGACACCCACGAGTCGCGAAGAACCACAATTCACATCGCTCACTTCACTTGTTGACCGAGACACAACGTCGGTGTATAGGATAAAAGGATGGAGTAAATCACATTAGCAGGTAGTAGTCATTGACTTTTGTTCTAGGTCTGAAATTGGCGAAATTAAGAAGTTCGCGAGATTGCAAAATCCCCGAGCAACTTCCTTGATTGGTTGCGCTGGCTGCGGCCGCCCGTTAGCTCAACGCACGTCCCTGCTCCTTTCCCTTAGGTTTGTTTGGCACGCACCTTCCCATACCGCCAAAGCGACCATCCGTTTCCAACTCCTCAGACTTGATTACCCCCGACTCGTCTCGTCGCATTCCGTTTCTGCTCTTCTTTCTTCTTCTTCCTCAGCTCTTCCATGCTGTAGTCGTTCTTTACCGTATCGCTCCCTCACCAGCTCTTCAGCTACACCAACTCAGCGGCCAATTGCTGCTATCCACTCTTTAGGGACCAATACACGACACTCACTTTGCATCTGCTGCATTCCTCACACGCGTCAACCCAGCCTCCGACGACTTGATTTATCATTGATATCCATATCTGCACGAGACTTACGCAACTCTCACGAAAATGAAGCAACAGTTCATCTACCTGGCCGCCGCTGGCCTTGCCGCCGCGCAACCTCACCGCCATGCTCACCAGCACCTCCACGCCGAGAAGCGTATGCCAACCCCAGCCGACGATGTTGTCGCCGTCCCTGGTCCAACCATCGTCCTCTACTCCCTCAACGGCCAATTGATCTCTGAAGATGATGTTATGGCTGGTATCAAGAACGGTTCCTTGCTCTGGGCCGAGGGTGCTCCTCAGGTCGCTCCAGCCCCAAGCAGCTCCTCTGTCAACTTCCAGGCCAAGCAGGCATACATCCAAGCACCCAGCCCGCAGCACCATCAAGCACCAGCGAGTCTTCCTCTGTGTACGTTGCACCAACCACTTCGTCCACCTCGGTCTACGTTGCGCCAACCACTTCTTCATCCGTTTACGTTGCGCCAACCACCTCGTCCGTTTCATCAGCTGCTCCAGCATACACCAGCTCCGCCTCGTCATCGTCCGGCAGCACTGGAACCAGCACTTCCTTCCCAGACGGCCAGCTTGACTGCTCCGAGTTCCCTTCTGCCTACGGCGCCGTTGCCTTGAACTACCTCAACTTGGAGGGTTGGTCCGGTATTCAATACCCAAACACTGTTTCCTCTCTTGGATACGACAACATCGACACCTCTAACGAAGGTGGCTGCTTCGAGGGTGCTTTCTGCTCTTACGCTTGCCCGGCCGGATACCAAAAATCGCAGTGGCCAGCTCTACAGGGTATCACTCACCAGTCCGTTGGTGGTCTTCTCTGCCAAGGTGGCAAGCTTCATCTCACCAACCAGGCTTTCCAGACTCTTTGTATTCCAGGTGCTTCCGAGGTCAACGTTCAGGTCGTCAACAAGCTCAGCCAGCAGGTTTCCGTCTGCCGCACTGACTACCCAGGTACCGAGGGCGAGACCATCCCAATGAGCGTCAACGCTGGATCCACCGAGGACCTTACCTGCCCAACCGAGGAGAGCTACTACATGTGGCAAGGCAAGCTTACCTCTGCTCAGTACTACGTCAACCCAGCCGGTGTTGCTCCACAGGATGCTTGCGTCTGGGGCAACTCTGGCTCGGACACTGGTAACTGGGCACCACTCATCCTCGGAGCTGGTTACAGCAACGGTCAGGCCTGGATCTCCATCTTCCCCAACGAGCCAACCACCAATGCCGACCTTGAATTTTCCGTCTCCATCACCGGTGACAACATCATCGGAGCATGCCAGTACAGGAACGGTGCCTACTACACCGCGGACTCCAACGGCAACTTTAACACTCCAGCTCCAGGCAACGGATGTACCGTAAGTGGAGAATTGTCTGTAGTGAAGAATTCTGCTAACATTTTCAAGGCCTCTGCCGATTCCGGCAACATCTACATCACCTTTGACTAAGCACCTCGGACCGTCTCGAGACGTGGCAGCATATCATGTTCAGTTTCTCTTCTTTCTTTCGCCATGACGACAGAACAATGAAATCTTGGGCCCCACCATATCAACGACGAAATTTGGACCGGAATGTAGCTTGACGACCACGCTCGGGCGAGCGCGCCATATTGCATTGCATGGATCATTCGCAGCATCATCATCAACGCAATTCAATGCATCAATTCTTGCACATGGGTCCCTGCTGGCGGGTTTTTTGCGTTTCATTTTACCATCTATGACTTTTCCAATGTCGAAGCAATGTTTAGTTTTTAAAATCCTATTACTGTCAATGACGTCGAGTTGTGTTGCCGGATGCAGTTGTGTTGCCGGGTGCTGGCGCTGGTCTGTCAGTATATCATGTGTTCATGTGGGTCCATACCTTGTGCCGTTACAATGAACTCGAATTTGCTTCATCACTGTGTGGTATTCGTCTCTTCTCGGGAGCGTGCCAAGATCCGGTAGTGATGAAGGCGACAGACTCGGCTGCATTGTACTTGTCAATCTGATGTCCTTTGGTTGTGTCGGACTTGGTTCTGAAGCGTGTGCGGTGCAAGTGTCATGTAGTCAAGGCAAGTGATGCTTTACCTTCGACCCTTTTGAGGAAAGGCCGTTGATTGTAGCAGCCTCGCCGGATTCAGGTGCGGGTCTATAGTCGGCAGTTTGACGCTGTCAATCTGCTGAACCCCCTCAGCAGACGATAAGGCGATCAGGGACCGCTTACTACCTTGCAGCCATGAGGGCTTCGAGTCGTCAAAGACTGGTGGCTCGCTTCCTGCATGCTATTCAATACCAAAGAATCGTTCCATCAAGCCCATCCAGATTTCTTCCGAGTCATGATAGTTTCGCTTCGGTACCAACCGACTTTGCTGTTCGAAAGTGGACTGATACTCGTGCAACAGAATCGTACTCGACATTGCATTACGGTGGTAGCATCATTGGCGTGTTCAATTTCATCAAAGCACGGAGTTTATGGCTTTGATACATCGATAGTCAAGGCTTTCTTAGCTTCGTCGACGAGCATTATGATCGTCACAGCAAGAGGTTGTCGTGATTGCGGTGTCGCTCTGTTGTAAATGATGTCTCTGCAGACAGAAGTGCCAAGTCAAGTTCGAAGTCGACCAATACTTCGGTCACCTCGGCCCGACATCCCTAGCGCCATCCCCAGAAAGTGTCAGATTTGGACTTCGCACACAGGAAAATCGAATTCGAACTTTCATCACACATCACGAGTCGTAGGATATCCATCTCTTTGCGACCACCACAAATCAATCCAAAAACAACCGACAAGATGGCCCCTCCAGCAAACGTAAGTTACATGCCGACCACCTGAGATGCAGGACGAGAAACTAGCCGTCGATCGACAATGGCTATACTGTCGCAATCACCGTGAGATGAATGCGCAGCCCGCTATTCTGTCCGCTGGACTGGCAGACATCTCGTCTCGCGTCTCCAGCATTGTACAGTAGGCAGAGGCTAAGACATGACTGTAGAAGAGCTCCGTCAAGAGCGTCAAGAAGGCCGGCAAGGTTACCAAGAAGGTATGTCTCCCACCACTCCGGATCAAAGCATGCTGGTTATTAATCCTTACACCAGTTCACCATCAACGCCACTCAGCCAACCAACGACAAGATCTTCGACCCAAGCGCCTTTGCCACTTTCCTCCAGCAGCGCATCAAGGTCGAGGGCTTGACCGGAAACCTCGGCGACAACATCACCGTCACCGACCAGAAGAACGGCAAGATCGAGGTCGTCGCCCACCAGGAGTTCAGCGGTCGCTACCTCAAGTACCTGACCAAGAAGTTCCTCAAGAAGCAGCAGCTCCGCGACTGGTTGAGGGTTGTCTCCACCTCCAAGGGTGTTTACGAGCTTAGGTTCTACAACGTTGTCGGCGAGGATGCCGAGGAGGATGACGAGTAGATTTCCCTTTGATGGGTATGTCTGCTGTCGTGATGTGAGGAGGATATGATACGAGAAGCGTTGTGCTGCTGGCCTGCGGGCTAGAGACGTGTCACGAATATCAGTTTTTCCATCATCAAATTTGTGCATGTATCGTGAATAGTGTTGATGTGTGCAAAGTAAATGTGCAAGTATATATCGGTATCACTTCTCGTGTCGCCAGACGCCTCGCCATGCCACGCAATCAAAAGCAAAAGCAACAGCACTACCTCTTTACATCGCCTAGTGCATCTATACCCTTTTCCAAATGATAGCCCGTGGGCATCTCATGCACTTCACTGCCGGGCATTTCGTAGACAGGTGTGTGCCCCTCCATCTCACTGGTTCCAAATCTCGGCTCCTTGTTGCCAAAGTTGGACATGTTGCCTTCCCCCTCCATCTCGTTGTAGCCCGGTTTGTGGGCCAGATTCTCTTGACTATCCATCTCAGCCGATCTGCCGAAGTCGAACTTTGGCATGCCGAGTTCGTGTATCGCCGCGCCGTCACTGCCGTCTAGTTCGTTAGAGGCGTCATGAGGTGCAGGGCCAGCGGCGATAAAAGGCTTGCTTTCATGCGCATCGACTTCTGCTTGGCGTTTCTCGGCTTCGAGACGAGACGCCTCGTTGCGTCGGCGGGCATTCGAACGGCGTCGACGTACGAGGAAGATGGCGAGGCCGATCAATGCGACAAGGACGACTACGCCGACCACGACACCAGCAATGGCGCCGGCAGGAAACGAAGACGATGACGACGATTTGGACTGGTCGGCGCCTGGTGGGAGTACAGCGTGGATCTGAGCGGTCATGTTGCTTTGCCAAGTGCAGGGCGCGACCGTGAATGTCGAAGAGTCGTAATCAGCAATGACATATGCTTCTTGCAGAAAAGTGCGACCGAGTGTATATTGAGTGTCGGAAGTCGCCTGCTTGAGAGGGAAATACAAGGACGACTGGTACGAAGACTGGTTGTTGATGTCGACTGGCCACGACATGTTGAGGGCAAAGGCGCTGTATGGGAATGTGATCTGAATGGTTGACCCGCCAGCACTTTGCGCGCCAAGGGTAAAGGTAACAGCCTTGTTCGCCTGCAGATTTCGTGCATGCAGGGAGGCGTTCATGAAGTAGTAACCAGAGCCGATGGTGGTAGCCGAAGCGTTGCTGTTGTATGTCAATCCAAAAGCAGCTTCGAACTGCTGGCAAAGGTCGACAGGAAGCCACATTTCAGAGACAGTAGAATCGATATAGGCGTACATTCCACTGGTCCAGGATGATGTCTGACCAGAGATGGTGACCCCCTGGACGCCAATCAGAAGATCGCGAGAAATATCGGTGTACATGCCCATGGTGATGTTTTGGCTGGAGTTGAATCGTGAAACATCGTAGCCACCGAGTGTCAGACTGCCAAATACGGCCTTCAGACGGTACTGGTTGCCGGCAGTGTAGCCATAGGAAGTGCTCGGAATCTGGCTCGAATTTTTGAGATATTGCATAAAACTCAGTTGAGGACTTGCCATGTCGGAGAAGTTGGTGGGCAGTGGTTTCAGTCCGAACATTCCGATCCAGTAGCGAGGGTCAGCATACTCGGCGACGACAGCATGTGAGTAAGTAGGGCCACCGCTACCTGCCCAGCCCAATGTGACGGTATCAGAACCGAATTCGCCCGAGCTGTCCAGATCCAGATTTTGTTCTAATCCTAGATCGTATGTCGACTTTGGAACCCAAGTCAGGGAATTGTTGGAGTCGAATAGCTTTCCTCGATCATCGGGGCAAGATGAAGGGTAGAAGTCAGGGCAGCCGGCGGGCATAACAGCCCAAGTGGTGTAGCCTGCGGTGGAGGGAAACACACGAACGACTTGCGCATGATTGCCAATCTGAACCGCAAAAGATGACCTGACCATGAGAGTCAGTATGAAAGTGCTGTAAATGGTGCAATCTACCTACCATGGCCCATCGTTTCCATCCCAATATTGTGACGGGGCGAACTGTATGGGTGCGGGAATGACGGTATCTGTTGCCCTCTTTTCTATTGTGCTTTCTTCAATCAGTATGGTATCCAGAAGTCGTGCAGAGCATAGCTCAGTGGCAGCTAGTGCCGAAGCGATCAAGGTCGTGCCCTTCATGGTGAGCTGAGGTCGACCAGCGTCGCGGTATGTGCGCAGTGTCGTCCCTTGCGTCGAAATGCACGCGAACGAAAAGGCTGCGACACGGGTACACGAAGGAAGACCTGAAGAAGAACACTAACAACGAATACAGAGAAGGAGTCGAATTAGAGACGAAGAACAGATTCGACAGACATGACATCAAGATAGGCTTCCTGGGCGCGAGAAACGGTTCATCGCGGTACGAGGAGCAGAAAGTTAGAAGACCCCGCGACTTCAACAGGTAAAAGGCCCGGTGGTTTGGGCGCCTAGATATCGTTCGAGGCTTGTGTCCGCACAGCGATTGGCTTGTCTCTGCATTTATTTTTAGAGTGCTGATCCAACGGAAGAGAAGAGCTCAAGGTTTGGACGAGGCTTGGCTTGTTATGGTAAACGGTGAAAATCGGTAGAAAATAATCCGATGGATTAAAGAAGCTAACTATCACTCTATGTAGATAATACTAACAATCATATATAGTGCAATTACGTGCAATCACCAGAAGACCCTTTCGATTGCCAGTGATACGTCTCCCACCGTCTAGATAGTCACAATCAATCTAGCTCATGGACCTTGTCTACTGCCATCAACTCCGTCGCCCCGGACAACCTAGGTCGTAAGTCAGCATAGTTCTAAGCATATCAAGGCAGCGATGAGTTCTGTCATACCTGTCCAGGTTGGGGCTTCGTGCGCTATGCTCAAAGCCACTGTCGAGTTCTTGATAGCTATATCCATACCCTACGCTAGGCCGTGGAGTTTTATGGTCCTGCTGCACTATCGACAGTTCCCACTGCGATTTTTCGGGCAGCGGCGAGCCAGGGAAAGAATTGTTCCATCGCTGCACTGCGTCCGACACAGAACTATGAGACAGTTCTAATGACTTTTTCAATGCTTGGCTGCGGCTGATGTACCAGGTCAGTGCTCCGACAAGGACGACGACGAGAACGCTTGCGATCGCTATCCCAGCTATGGCGCCACCAGATAGCGAGTGATGTATGCTCGTTGTTGTGCTTGAAGATGTCGAACTTGTTGAACCCTCTTTGGGAATAGCTTGTCCTGGCTGTAGCATAATGGAGGTTGAAGTCAGCGAGTTGATCTGGCCCTCGAGCGTTTCAGTGCTGTTTGGGTTTATAACTCCAATCATGTGGTAGTCGAGACATGATGTCAACGCGGAGCAATAGTAGAAGACTGGAGAAGTGTCGTTGACAGTGAGGTTCCAGGTCGGCGGCTATAAGGGGGTGAGTCTCGTAAATACCAGTATTGTATGTTGCGACTTACATCAGCGCTTAAAGTATCGGTCCCGTTGAACCAGCCCGAGAAGAAACTCGGCTCGCCTCTGTAGATCGTATCATATGGTATGCAAGGATTGCCATAAGATGCTTTCACTACTGTATGGCCTTGACCTTCGAATCTGAATACGACTGTGTCGCCGACATTGGCGGTGATGTTGGCTGGGTTGAATACAAACCCAGTCAAGCCAACAGCGACAGTGTGGGCAACAGATGCCGCGCTCGACGTGCTTGAAGCAGCAACTAAGCTTGCAGAAGATTGCGCAAAGGCAGTATGAAGAAGGGCAAACGCAATGAGAAGTCTTCGAGCCAACATGACGTTTCGATCTTTGTGCTCAGTCGTGATTGCAGAGTTGGCAAGATAGGAAGATGCGGAGCGGAACCAGAGGGAGGAGGTGTAGAAGGTCATGATATTGTAACAACGAAAAGACTTATCTTGGGCCGACCCAAGGTTGCATGCACCATCGAAAGCTTGACCTACCTTAGACTGAGGCCCCTGGCTCGCTATGGTCGCGGGTTTTGGGAAGAACGCCCTTCAAGATCACCATGACACGGCAACTGTCCTGGCATTCAGCTGCTATAAGGCACACTAAGCCCAAGCCTGGTATCGAGAAGCTCGTTGCAGGAGAGGTAGAAGTCAACACCGGCTGCATTAGTGGCTTAGGCCTGAGGGGCATGCTGACAGCCTGCATGGACATCAGTCGTATATCATCAGCTTGTGCTGTGTTGTCAGCTACTTGAGAAAAGAAAAAGTCAAGGCTGAATAATGCAGAAGACAAGAGAAGTATAACAATATGTTTTCTCATCTATGGCGTTGGCGTCAGATTGCTTGCAAGCTGATCAGCACTAATGCAAGCCACCAGGATTCTTTACGGACAAGATTGCTTTATTATTGTCCATTCATCAATTGCAGCAGATTTCTGAACAATTCTGCTATAGTCCTCGGGTTTGGCTGCTGCATGGGTGCGCTGTGAGCCGCAAGATGTTGTTTGGACTTGCTTTTACTCTTGCCCGTATTGGACGCGGCGGCTTGTGATGCGCTCGAGCCGCAGGTTCTGTCTCTACAAATTCTGGACCTTTGTCGATATCCAAATTCGAGAAATCCTCAAGGTTCGTCTCGTGCCCGTCCATGCCAATGGCGGGGCTCGTATTGAAGCCATCAGACTTAGAATCCAACGTCATGAAAAGGGCCGGTATACCCATTCTGACCAGGAATACTGTGGATGCAACAGAAGACGGAAGGAGCGATCAGCTAGGCGGGGCTTCTTGCATCGGCAGGAAGACGCTGAGCCTGAGGCGTCAATAATCTGGAATATGACTGCCGCGCGAACTCGAGAGACTCTGATCTTGGAACAACATTATTTGACGAGACTCGTAACATGATGTGCTTCTCCTGGTTCTCTCGGTCTTGACAGCCGAATGAGAACCTATGAATCATCGCGACGGAGAGATCGCCATGAGCGAGGCTGCGGTATGCACACCTTCATGCACCCCACCGCATGGTCAAGACGCGTGGACGGCTCGCACAAGCGTGGGTGGTACTTGTCGGTACAAATAATGGACGCCTTACAGGCCACTTCAGCTCGCTTTCTTAGTGAATCTATCATATGGCTGCTCCAATGCCCTCTATGTCAGGTATCTTATCAGGGTCACCTTTCGGCTCACCCCCAGGCGTGAGTGTCAACGGCGGAGCATCATCGTCCGCCTTTTCAAGCTTGACTTCTGTCTTCTCTACGACCTCTTCCTTCACTACACCGTCCTCACCCCCTTCCGTCTTTACTTCTTGTTTGACTCTCTTCTTCACCTCTTTTGGCACAACAGCAGAAGGACACAGCCCTTTGACCGCAAGATCGCATTCGAAACACTTCCGTCCCACAGGCAAACACCAAGTCTGCCCAAAACCGACCAACAGATGGTTAATATCGTGCCATTTCTCTCGCGGCAGCCATGCTTCAAGCTCCGCCCTCGTCTCTTCTGGCGTCTTTGTCTTATGCCAGCCCCAGAGATTCGTGATGCGATGGACGTGCACATCGACTCCGATTCCCTCGTCGCGGCCCCAGGCAGCGCTCATACACAAATATGCCATTTTGGGCCCAACACCCGGCAGGCTGACCATTCCCTCTATTGTGTCCGGTATATCGCCTTCGAACTTCTCTTTCAGTATCTCCGCCGTAGCCTTGATGTACTTCGTCTTGTTGTTGTGGAACCCCACCTTCGTTATCAACTCATTCAGCAAGGCCGGCTCGACGACTAACAACGACTCCAAACAGAATCCCCCCGGCAGATTATCTTGTAGATTCTTCATCGCAACAGCCGTGACCGTGTCCTTTGTCTGCGAGCTCAGCATGAGCGCAACCAGCGTCTGAAGCCGTCGGTCGATCGGGGACCTATTATCCTCAGCCAGCGATTCACACCCCATTGTGTCTACCGGCGCAAGTCTCAGTTTGCGCATCGCAGCTGTTGCATTGTATGTTTCTTCCCAGTGCTGCGGCGGTTCGACACGCTCGACAGATCCCGTTGGTCCTTTTATCCGTTTCGCAGGTTGTCGGCGTGCTTTGCGCGGGAAGTCGTCGCCTGACGCACCTGCTTTGCGTGGAGAGCGACGGGTCATCTCCTCGCTCTTGATGGATGTGGGAAGTTCGGCATTGCGTTTACGTTTGCGTGTAGAGGACTCGGCCTTGATATTGTCCGGGCTCAATGGGGGAGAGGACAGATCGGAATCGGATGCCTGTTCGACCTTGATGCCATCTTCCAGCGCTGCTTCCGGAGCATACCCAAATTGGCGCAGTGAACGTCGGACCGGCGCTGTACTACGTTTCTCTTGTGACCGCCGTGATTCCGAGATCTGTGCAGCTTCTCGTGATACCCTTGAAGTCCTCATATTTGTTCGTCTTCTGATCAGTTGGCCTCAAATCTCGTTCAAAGATGTCCCCAATACCGCATCTCTTGGTATTTCTCCAACTTTGGAGTAGACAACGAAATCTTGGCGCCGTCATTGGCAGCTATCGATAAGGTAAACACTGAATTGTTCTTTGGCGACCGCGACCATTCCAGCTTTTTGATATTCGATTCCATTTCTCTGCTCTATGATACTGCATACCGAAATGAAACCCGTCGATATCCAGTCATTCGCGACATCGCAACTCTCACTCCTCTCGGATGAACTCAAGGCAGAAACAGAAGAGACAGCTATACTGACATCCACACATGCCCCAAGCGTGCTGGCACGGGTCGGTCAAGCCGTTTTAAACCTCAGTCTATCGTCACAAAGAACAGGACTCGGAGGTAAAACAGTGCTCGAGCTCGAGTTGGATCCTGCTGTTGCCGGTGCCAGCAAGGAGCTGCCTGAGCATGGATTGCGAGTGGGTGACATTGTCGCTGTTGCAGAGCAGCCGAAAGGCGCCGAGAGGAAGAAAGAGAGGGAAGGAATGGAGAAGAAAGGAGCCAATGGCGTCGTTGTCAAAGTTCTGAGAGAGATGATAGTAGTCGCACTGGACAAGGAAGAAGTTGACGTGCCTGGTGGAAAGTTATGGCTGTGCGTCGAAACTCTTGTTGTTCAGTCGAGGAATGATAGACTGATATATACGATTCATATAGTGTCAAACTCGCGAATGATGTTACATATCGGAGGTACTCCAAATTTCTCCAGCAATCTGTGACCCTTGCGACACTAATGCCCGCTCAGAATGAACCAGACCATGACCAATCTCCAGAAGATGAAGGAAAGCGAGCAGTCCACTCTGGCAAGGGTACTGTTTGGACAATCATCTCCTACGCCGATTTCGAAAGAGGAGCAAGCAAAGGCCATAGAGTGGGTGGATCCATCCCTCAACGACTCTCAGAAGCAGGCCATCCAGTTCACGCTGGCATCACGGGAAGTCGCACTCATTCACGGCCCACCAGGAACGGGAAAGACGCACACCCTGATCGAATTGATATTGCAGATGGTCAAACGCAGTCTACGTCTCCTTGTCTGCGGACCAAGCAATATCTCAGTAGACAATATTGTCGAGCGTCTGGCCCCTCACAAAGTGCCTCTTGTACGTTTGGGTCATCCTGCTCGCCTTTTACCAAGTGTGGTCGATCATAGTTTGGAAGTATTGACGAGGACGAGCGAAGCTGCCGAGATTGTGCAAGACATCAGAAATGAGATGGATGCAAAGCAAGCCAGCATACGCAAGACACGTAGCGGCAAAGAGAGGAGAGCAATATACCTGGACATGAAAGACTTACGAAAAGAGTACAGGCAGCGGGAAGCCAAATGTGTCGACAGCCTTGTAAGAGGAAGCAAGGTTGTGCTGGCGACCTTGCACGGTGCTGGTGGAAACAATCTCAGGAACCACGCATTCGACGTCGTGATAGTGGACGAAGCGAGTCAGGCTCTGGAAGCTTCGTGCTGGATTCCTCTGTTGGGCAGCGGCGCAAGCAAAGTCGTGCTTGCCGGTGATCACCTCCAGCTTCCTCCCACCATAAAAAGCGCCAACATGAAACAAGAAAAGAACGCAAAGAATGATGGGGAAGCGGTGGTGAGGAAAGAAGACAATGTCAAGCTCGAAACGACAATGTTCGATCGCATGCTGAAGATGCATGGTGACTCGATCAAGAGCATGCTTACCACACAGTACCGGATGCACGAAACGATCATGGCGTTCCCGTCCAGGGCGCTATACGAATCGAAGCTGATGGCAGCGGAGGCTGTCAAGGCTCGGTTGCTGACCGGTTTGCCATACGAGGTGAAAGAGACCGAGGATACGAAAGAGCCATTGATTTTCTACGACACTCAAGGGGGTGACTTTCCGGAGCGAGTTGACGACGAGGATGCCACAAAGACCAGCAAGGCGTCCCTCTTTGGCGAAAGTAAGAGCAACGAGCATGAGGCCGCAGTGGTCAAAAGCCATGTCGCAAAACTGGTCGAAGCTGGTGTCAAGCCAGAAGATATCGCTGTCGTCACGCCGTACAACGGGCAGGTAGCTCTGCTGTCACAGATGCTCAAGGAGAAGTATCTAGGGATCGAGCTGGGTAGTGTTGACGGGTTTCAAGGTCAGTCCTGACAAGACATGCCAGATACATTGGTCGCTAATACTTGAATGTTTCAGGTCGTGAGAAAGAGGCTGTGATCGTCAGTCTTGTGCGTAGCAACAGCGAACGGGAGGTGGGCTTCCTTGGCGAGAAGCGGCGTCTGAATGGTAAGTCAAGGATGGTGTAGTGGTCTAGTGTGTAAGATGGTGCGACCATGATATACTGACGGCTCGTGCAATATAGTTGCCATGACTCGACCAAAGAGGCACCTCGCCATAGTGGGAGATGCGGAGACGGTCGGCGGGTGAGTTTGTACCTGCAGATGCCGTCCGACGGTTTGCGTTGTTTCGACTGACAACTGGCAGGGGTAGTAAATTCCTCAAGTCTTGGATGGCATTTTTGGAAGAGAATGCAGACCTGAGGTATCCAGACATCGGCGAGGTGCTGCAAGAAGGCTGAGTATGGTGCTTTGCTTGAGCCTCGCTTGATCAAGAGAGAAGCAAGGTAGCATTTTGTCGGCTATGAGCTGATGTCGTGTAACCATCCATGCTATTCTGCACCGGGGTCGAAGCGGCTAAGGTCTCACTTATTGATGCGCGGAGCCGTTCGCTAGAGTGTCGACCGACTAGGGATTGTCGCAGGGATACGATGTAGCTTCTGTTCTGATCAAAGTGCTGCGAGTAATCGCGAACTTCCTTTTCTTCAATCTGGTTGAGATGACATACGGGACAGAAACGAACAGCTCTTCTATACAACGCAGATCTGACAAGTGGCCCAGAACGACTTTGTATACATGAATAGAATGCTTGGAGTGTTCAAAGAATCAGGAAGAATTCAGTGAAGGTGATGTACAAAACAAGCCGATGGCCTTTCGTGCTTGCCTGTTACAGTAGCGCATAATTTAGTTCAGCACAGACAGACTAGAGTGGAAAGAGCAACCGCCTTGCGCAATCGTCTGTGGCACCTTCCACGTTCGTTCGCAGCATGCGTTCGCCAAGCGGCAATAACGACTTGAAAGATCGTGTTTGACTGTACTGCAGGTGCCCTTCTCTACTGTATATGATCATCTTGATGATTTTGGACCGGGTTCGCTTATCTCTGCAACGCCCATGGTAGTTGCCCATAGCACCAGATCATCGGGCTCTGGAGCACCAGATGTGAGACTTCTCGGCTTGACTCGAAGCTTGACTCGAAACCTGGCAACCATGGCTCTGGATGTCGGCCGCTGTTTCCGTTTAGTCATGGTGATCCTCTGACAGCTAACGTTAACGACTCGTCGATTCGCTGTACGTGTAGGTCACCGCACTCAGTCGATGTCGAACATTTGCTGACCGCACACAGTATCATGTTATCACCGAGGACCCAAGCCATGCATATCGTGTCTGCACGTGAGATTGCGGTGTCCGAGGCGCTCCAATCAAAGGTCTGAGGGCAAGATGGTAGATGACCCGGTTGAGACGGTGGAACTCACGCTAAGACACGAGTTGGTGACAGATCTTGGTCGCTCGGCGCCCTGCATACAAAAGTGCACGACATCTATGGATCAAAGAATGCAGAGAAAGTCAAAATGCCACGGCTCGTCTGCGGTGCTCCATAGTTTCTTGATGAAACCGAGCGGCCGACGGTGGTGGATCATGGTGCATGCATTGGCGGCACATGGCGCAAGTAGCCTCGCCCCGCACACGCCATTTTTACTCCATTTCTCGTCCGAAGATCACCAATTCATCCTTTATCGAATCCCATGTCACTCGACAGACCCATCTCTGGCGGAGTCGAACAACACACGCCGCACACCGCATCTTTACGGAACGATAGTCTCGCCCTCTGTCAAAGCTTGCTCCTGGGTTGACCCAGTCTAGCAGTCTCGTCGCAGCTCCACATCATCCTGTGATTGGGTCTGTCGTGGTATTCGGCCTATCACTGCCGCTGCTTACAGTAACTTATTAGCATGGGATGCAAACAGGTTCCTGCATGACCAAACTTTCAACCCTAGCCTGGTTGTCATCTTTACACTTGTCTCGGGTTCCTAGATAATGAACCATTTCGTACCTGCACATGATTCTCTTTGCCGCTGTTCAATTCACTTTTCAGTCCATTTCTTAAACCAACCGAGTCTTGTTATTGGCTCTTCCTCTCTTTCATGGTGGTCTCTTTCTATTCTGCCCACCTCTTTTTCGTCGTAATTCAACCGCTACATCCTCCTTCAAACATTCTTTCTGTATCTCTGGGCAGCAACCTGATCTATTGTATCGGGGTCGTGTTTCGAGTCTTCGAGGCAAGCGCCCCTAATGTTTGTCGTCCGTCGTCGAACTCGGTGATATCCTCATCGTTCGTGGGCAAAAGGATCCTTTCAAGGATATTTGCCTTCTTTCTCTACAACACATCGGATGCGAGCCGACCACCACCATGGATCCTGTTTCCCCGTCTCTCTCTGGCCGCACCGCTCCTTATAGGCCGCGACGATCTCAAGACATTGATGTGGACCTTGTTCCGAAGCCCGACATCCAGAACGGGATTGCAACCAGAATCACCCCTCCTTCAAATGTCCGGAGAAAGTCGATACGCAATGTAGTTCGGAAAACGTTTGGTCGCAGAACCAAGCAAGAGGATCTACCTCATCAGTCTCTAGCCAAACACGGCTATCATAAAAGCGTAAGTGACATAACGAATAGGCCGCGGGTCTTGACTGACCGTTATCAGGACCCGGGCATCTTACTTTCGGTCAACGAAGATCAAACCCAATCTTTGCACCCGCTTTCGAAGCCGATCCCTCCGAAACGTGTCGTGTCCGTACCGGTACATCTCAATGATCAAGCAAGCTTGCGTCGGATCAGATCACCGAACGCAGTCGAATTTCCGCAGAGCGCTCGCCTGAAACCGTTGCAATTGAATGGTCCTCTTTATCAGCCTCAATCCTCGGGCTTGCATCGACGTGCGAGCTTGCCCAGCTTTCTCATGGTGGAAAAAGTGCGAACATCTCCACCCAACGATCTATCAAATCAAGCCAGGGAAGGCGTTCCACCATTACCACCGCTTGCAGATACTATGGATTCAGATATCGGAGTCGCGATTACCAGCGCGAATCCGAAGAGGAGATCACGCAGTGCTGATGACCATCGACCTTCTGACGAGCACGCTCGACCGATGAGAGACCGAGCCGAGGAGATAGAGTACTGGAGAGAGAGCTACAACAGCAGTGCACTACGCAACTCTTTCCTAGATCGAGGCATATCTCCTGTTGAGGGACAGAAACAAATCAGCGACGACGTCTGCGATGACTCGATTCCTGCCGGCCAGCAGGCAGGGGAAAGTTATTTCTTTCAGTCGACAGCACGTCCAGACAACGTTGATAAGCCTTCTCGTATCCACGACAGTCCAATCCTTAGTCGTCCAGTCACGGCTCGTGGCGACACTGAAACAGATCTATCAGACAGGATCTACTACCTGGAACAACAACTCAATGCTTCCCGCGCAGAGGTGGAGCGTCTCACCAAACAGAACAAACGACAATCTAATCTGACAGATTCCACGCCACGGCAGACAGACCGTCGTAATTCACCCAGTGCACTCATCGAGGACCTTCAACAGAGGGAGCTGAATAATCAATATTGTTCTGAAAATGCTCCTTCAGCACGAACTTTTACAGCGTTGTATAGAATCCTCTCCGAGGAGCGCTCCGCCCGTCGTGAGCTTGAGTCTCAAGTTCGCGATCTCGCTCAAGACTTGGCCGAGGTCAAATATCAGCTGTCACGACCCATCATTACCCGAGAATCTCCTATATACATGCCTCGACCCCAACGTCAATTGCACCATTCGCAGATATACAACTCGCGCTACACTCGGGATTCTACAAACATATATGATTCCCAGGGTAATGCTCTCATTAGTCGGTTCAGTGGTAGTACGGAAGCAAGTCGACGAGAGTCGCAAAGAAGAGGTTATACCTACGATCAACTGCGAGAGAATGGAGACCATGTGGAGGAAGAGGGGGAAGAGGAGGAAGATGAAGAGCTACAGACTCCAAACGAAACGTATCAGACTCCAATGGCGGAACCAAGGGCGTCTTCAGGATGGCCGGATCGGCAGACATTAATTTCGGACGACGGCATGTTTTGATTGCCTTGTGTTACATATTGCTCACAGATAGAGCGAGGACAGGGTATACCACCGACCGCAGCCATGCAATTTCTATGATACCCACGATGTTTACCGTAGTTTTTTTCAGTAGCCTTGTTAATGCAGTACGTTTGTGTATTTGGTCTGACATGACTTGTCAGCGGGTTAGGGGGTCAGGGGGGTAGTTGTTAGGGTCTGTGGCTAGCTGTTAGGATCTGCAGGATGTTTTGGGATAGGGCGGTGGGTTTGTAAGAGTGATGGTGCTGGGTTGAACTCGGATGATATATCAGGGACAGGTTGCGTTCAGCTTTGACTTATACTGCTGTCTTGAGATGCTAACCATGAATTCGCGGTCGTGTTGCATCGAGATTCATGACCGGAGTGAATATGAACGTACATGAACCTTCTACTTCTCCAACACTGCCAAGCCTCTCCCCGACGACGTCAATCATTGTCTTCGCGGAAACTCCGAGTCTATACTGGAATTCACCTTTGACCATTGTGACCTACCAAAACCTGTCACTTCTGGCACCGGCTACAGTTCAACTTCTCCTCACGATCATGTAAAACACAGTGATGCCTTCATCAGATTACACGACTACTGGCGGCGGCCTGAAACTGAAGGGCGCCAAAAACGCCGGCATCGACAAGAAGAGGAAGAAGAAATCGAAACCCACGACTAATTCAACCACTGTCGCGACTACAGACGCTAGCAACTCGCATGACTCGAAGGAAGATGGCGCAAATGGCATGCAGAACGCGCTCGCCCAAGAGGATGCAGATCTAGCAGAGAGCAAAGATGGTGCTGAGCAAGAGGAAGTGCGGATAACCAAGACAGAAGCTGAACGTCGGCATGAAGAGTTGAGACGCAAAAGGGTATGTACAGGACGCAGAAGATGGTCTCATCTGACGTGACTGACTGACTGACTGATTGTAGCTGGATGAGAGATTGAAGAAAGAGGGTGTCAAGACGCACAAAGAGCGCGTGGAAGAGTTGAACACATACTTGAGCAAGCTCAGCGAGCATCATGATATGCCTCGCATTGGACCAGGTTGAAAACGGAACGAGTCAGCATCTTACGATACCATGAACGAAAATTGCTCAAATGCATTAATCATTTTCATCTATACGAATGTATCTGCGTCTAGTGTCTACGCAGTTTATGGGATATCAAGTGCTTGAAGAGCAGGAAGGTCTCGGAGAAACAATGCAGACGCCCCAATCAACTCCCAGCCAAACCATTACAATTTGTCGTCCTCGGCCTCGGCCTCGCAATCAGTGCTTTTGCTGCTTCAGAAATCCAGACACGCCATTTCCCAGCGAACTTCTGGTGTCCATCTTCTTTACCTGCGACGAAAGACTGGAAGACAGGCTGCTGCCATGAACGATTAATGGCACTACTGCAATCAACCAGAAGAAGCAAACAATGCCGATACAAGCGTTGAGTTTGAGCAACACAATCGCTGACGAGACGGATGTGATGGGGTGTGAGAGAATCCAGTTGCGGATCGGCGTGTTTGGGAGACCACGGCGCTTCTCAGCCTTGTCCAGCGCCTGGTCGAGTTGCCATGCGACTTTGTTGTTGATCTTGTCCCAGGTCGTGTCCAGAGCCTTGACGCGAGAAGCGACAGCAAAATCGTATCGGAGCTTGTCATCCCCAGCGATGCGATCAACGCGTTCCACAAACCTGTCGAGGTCTTTGGGCGGAACAAGATATCCCGTCTTTTCGTGAAGGACGATTTCTGACGGTCCACCTTCGTCGCGCGCTACTACCGGAATACCACTCGCCATGGCTTCCAGGACCACCAGACCGAATGTCTCGGTGACCGAACAGTGCAGGAACATATCCGCAGAGGCATAGCACTCGGCAAGAGCTTCACCAGTTCGGAAGCCCAAAAAGACAACCCGATCCCTGTTCTTTTCGAACAAATCGTGTACCTTTTTCTCGACCGCCGGACTTTTATTTCCGCCCACCACCACCATCTTGAAGTTCATGCCACGATCGACCAACTTTTGCACCACTTGCGAAAGAAATGGGAAGCCCTTTTCCAAAGCGACGCGGCCCACAGACATGAGAATCAGCTCGCCGTTGGGAGCCATTTCCTGCCTCCATTTGTTGCTTCTCTTTGAAGGTGCGAAGAGCTCGGTGTCCACACCACGGCCAAGATGAACACATTTGTTTGCAGGGGCTCCAGACTTGACAATGTAGTCTTTGACTCCCTTTGAAGGGTAGAAGATGGTGTCGACGGCCCAATGCTTGAAGAGGTAGCCTTGCACTATTCGCAGTAGCCATACTCCAAAGTCGTCCAACGGCGGAGGGAGCATGATTTGGCTGTAGGCTGAGAGATCGGTTTGGAAGTTGAGGACGACAGCTGGAGGGGATTCGAGTTGACGAACTTGCAGCAGGAATTGGAAGCCGACCGAGGCGGGACTTGCGAGGTAGATCAGGTCTGGCTCGCCCGTTCGTCTGCAGATGTTGTCGAGACGAAAAGGATATGCGACTGAAAGGTCGGGACTGTATGGTAGTGGCCAGCCTTGTATCCTGATCTCTGGATCTCCATTCTTGCTCCATCCATCAGACTGTGTATCTGCGACTTTCGGAGCCACTGTCGCCACATGAACGTCGTGTGCACGAAGGTAGGAGATCAATTGTTGTGTCGTCCTACTAACTCCATTGACTGGCCCAAGCGATTCTGTCGCGAGTAGAATCTTCTTGCCGATGAGTCGCTGAGGAAAGTCGCTTTGCGCAGCAATTCGCTGCTCATCAACCGGATCGAGTAAGTGGTTCGTGATTGGGACCGCCATTGCTGGGTTTGGGATTGAGAGGCGAGTACTGGTAGTCTGCTCAAACGCACGCGTAGAGGTGTCTCGATAGGCAAGGTCGTCGCAAGGGGCAAGATCAAAACACGGAGCTCGGCTGGTTCAGGACATGAATGATACTAATAGCATAGAATGATAGGCGGTGTAACTCGGGTCATAATACATCTGACCAAAGGCCTTTTAGCAGAATTTGACGGATGCAATTTGCATCAGAGATTGACGCAACCCCCACTATCCAAGGGATGCAGACATGACTTGCCTCGAACGCTGCCCCTCCTGACGCATTTGGCGGTTGCTGTATGGATGGAGTGAGCACGCCCGGCGGCGACAGACGTGGTTGGCCAGCTGGGGAAAGTGCGGGCGACGGGTGCCAAGACGGGAAGGAGACGACATTCAGTCTCTCGTCTCTCGTCTTCCCCTCGCCCCACGTGTAGCCGCCTGTGGCTGCGCAGTCCTCGATATCGCGACACGAGCGAATCAGTTGACCGCAAGTATCAGAACTCAACCAGCAGCTCTACAAGATTAGGCTGCTGTCCTGGACCAGTCTGGGGAGTCGCGACACGGCGCGCCTTCTCCGCGTGTCGCTGTCTGCGCATCTCTATTCGTTCGCCTGTCTCGTTGCGCGACCCTGCATTGTCCTTCTAGTCTAACCTTGTCCATGGATCCTCAGATTATTATTGATACCACCGTGACTACTTCGCGTATTCGGCCCTCTGGAGCTTTGGTGCACACTCAACAGTTGAGATGTGCATGCGCGTGAGCCTGGTAGCTGCCACCTGCCACCGGCCACCGTCATCCCACCTCGAGTCGCTCCTACTTGCAGAAGTCTACATTTAGCTCTCACCAATTTGATCCGATCGGCCTGTTTCCGTTCAGACTTGCCGTAAGGGATCAACGACAATTTACCGTGTCACAAGGTGTTTCGACACGAGCATGTGAGCTTTTTTTGAGATCAACCCTTTGTTTCTTCTCCTTGCATTCCTCAACTTCCTACCAACCTTCTTCTTGCTCGTCGCCTTCCTCGAACGCAACAACAACAACATGGCTGTAGACGAGCGGTTAACATCTATCAGCTCCGGCATGAGCAGCTCTGATGATGGCCTCGCCAGCTTCTCCACTCGTCCTACCACACCAGAATGGAGTCCACAATTCTCCTCGTACCGCGACGAAGCTTCCATCGAGTCTCAGTTTTCTGGTCTGTCTACCGCCAACTCGAATGATCTGAGTCACGTTCGTGCCTGGCAAGCACTTCCCGACCCGACTGATGCTAGAACCGCGGCGGGTCAAGCGGTGAAGAACATTTGCTATATCGGTGCCGGCTATGTTGGTGAGTAGCCATATTTTGAACAACCTTGACCGAGTTTTGACGTTTCCCAGGAGCTCCAAGCGCTGCAGTCACCGCCCTCAACAATCCATCCGTTAATGTCACCGTCTGTGACCGCGATGAATTCCGCATTAGGAGATGGAACTCTGCTCACTTGCCAATCCACGAGCCTGGTCTCCATGATGTTGTTCGTGTTCCAAGAGATGGTCTGAGTGCCCCAAGTGTGCACAAGTCCGCAGGTCTCCAGGCGCAAGACGCAGGTCAAGCTCAAAACACCGGTCGCAAGCCGAACTTGGTTTTTACAACAGACTGCGGAAAGGCCGTCAGAGAGGCAGACTTGATCTTCTTGGCCGTCAACACGTCTACAAAGATGGTTGGGTCTGGTGCCGGATTCGCCACCGATATGACCGCTCTTGAGGGTGCCGTTCGCATGATCGCAGCCCATGCCAAGGACGGTGCTATCATTGTTGAGAAGAGCACTGTCCCCTGCAGAACTGCGAGACTCATCCACAATATTGTAAGTCTACACGTTTGGGACACGTGACATTTACTGACCAGACTCAGTTTGACGCGCTTCGTCCAGGAGCAGGTTTCGAAGTTCTCTCCAATCCTGAATTTCTGTCCGAGGGTCAGGCTATCGAGAACTTGAAGCGTCCAGACCGCATCCTCATTGGGTGTGATCAGACTTTGCGTGGACGTCGCGCGGCCGCCTCGCTGGTCAAGGTCTACGCTCACTGGGTGCCTCGCAACAAGATCTTGTGCACAAACGTCTGGTCTTCTGAGCTCTCCAAACTCGTCGCAAACGCCATGCTCGCTCAACGTATCAGCAGCATCAACTCGGTCAGCGAAATCTGCGAGCGCACCGGTGCAGATGTCCACGAAGTCGCCAAAGCAATTGGCCTCGACCAACGTATCGGACCACAGTTTTTGAAGGCTGGTCTCGGTTTTGGCGGATCTTGCTTCCGGAAGGACATTGCAAGTCTTGTCTATCTCGCACGATCTCTTGGTTTGGAAGATGTCGCAAACTACTGGAACCATGTCAATCTTATCAATGAGAGTCAACGGAACAGATTCGCTCGCAACGTCGTCACACGTCTCAACACCACACTGTTCAACAAAAAGGTCGTTCTGCTCGGATTCGCCTTTAAAAAGAACACTGGCGATCCACGCGAGTCTCTTGCAGTTGATGTGATCAAGGTGCTGAGGGACGAGATGCCCACCGAGATTGCCATCTTCGATCCCGGCTGCAACCCTGCCAGCATTCAGAAAGAGGTGGACCAGATCTACGTAAAAGGAGATGGATACAACCGTGAGGTGGTTCAGACCTATACCGATGCGTACGCCGCTTGCCACGACGCCGACGCGATCATGATCATCACCGACTGGGACTTGTTCAAGAATGCGCCAGCCAAGGGCACCTTCAGGCCCGCGAAGTCGCTACCGGCGCCAGACCCTGCTGCGGTTGCTGGTCTCGCAAAACTGCCACCTCCGGCTGTTGCGTCCTACGAATCCTCCGCCCCTCATCCAACGCAATTTGTCGCGGAACCTGCGTGTCCAAGTGGCTGTCCGGAGTGTCTCACGCCGACCGTCGATGTCGACTTCAACACTGATGAGCGTCTCGATTGGGAGCGTGTCGGTTCTCACATGAAGGAGCCCAGGTGGGTTTTTGATGGAAGGGCAGTTCTTAATGTCGCCACGATGGAAAAGCTCGGGTTCAGGGTTGAAGCATTGGGGGTTTCTTCAAGCAGCTCTGCATTTTTCTAGATTGTTATTTTTGATACCCCTTGCGGTCTGAATGTAGGAGCGAGTCTCGGGCGGTCTTCAACGACTTTTGAATGCGCTTGACAAAGTGCTCGCTAATATCGCATGGGTGGGTACTCCCTTGACTCACCGCTGAAGCCAACCAGCGATCGTCACTCGGGGTCAGCCCGTCGGCGGCGTCAAGGCTTGGAAGATGATCGGAGCGGACGTGGTCTTGATTTAATTCTCCGCGTAAGCCCTTTGCCGGGAACCCGGTGTCATCAACCGTCAGGGGAAAGCTTTCGTGTTCGTACTTGCTACCGAGGCTCGCGGTTGACAATATAGGTGGCACTCGGAAAAAGCACTCGGTAAATACTGACCGTTCGATGCCTAGACAGGTGGAATAGGGGTTGGCTCAATGTCGTCACCTCGATCTCTTGTGCCGACCTCGTTGCTTGAATGTATCGGAGAAGCATATATCCAGGCATCGTCGTCTTCCGAGGTGGGAAGTGTAGCGGCTTCTCGTCATCACATTGACCTTCTGTCGGATCTCTTAGGGTTAGGGTTGGGGTTAGGGT
>Ga0058702_10000060_pt1 | contig 120912 bp, 101 predicted proteins | sample AgamicOrSfe_FD_83781 | JGI IMG/M metagenome (GOLD analysis project Ga0058702, IMG submission 83781) | Agave microbial communities from Guanajuato, Mexico - Or.Sf.e | ecosystem: Host-associated > Plants > Phyllosphere > Phylloplane/Leaf | place: Guanajuato, Mexico | collected 2012-05-30 | reverse complement strand
CGGGCTTGTGGTCTAGCGGTATGACGCCTTCTTAGCATAAGAAACACGATCATCGTGTACTCACGTCAATCCTTTCCTGTACTAAGTTGGAGGAGGTTCTGGGTTCGACTCCCAGCCAGTCCAAGTTTTTTTGCATCGCACTTTCTCTGTGTTTCGGTTGTGCATCTCTCTCCTCCAATGTCTAAAAAGGTGGTGGTCCATTTTTGACAGATTGCATGGCGATGTTCTCAGGGAAACAAGGTCTTGTCAAAGCGACTGTCGCTAGGAACGACGCTTACGTGCTGCGAAGGACAAGGAGGCATTCTCCAATCAGAGTAATTAGAGTCAACAGCAGAACATCTTTGAAGCAGCACGAGAGCAACAGACAGACCGTCCAGGCTTATGCAAAGATGACCAAGGCCGCCGCGATCACTGCACGTTGATGAAGCGACTAACACTTGACTCTCCCTTCCATAACCTCGACAGCAGACCCAATCAGCTCAATCTTCGAGACCTCACCCTTCTCATCCATGGTAACATCAACACCGATATCACTCTGTCGTCCCATCTCGACCGCCTGCGTCATTGCAACCTTGACGACTTCACCTTTGACGCCCTTCTTCATGGCCAACAAAGCCGCCAGCCCACAACTCGCGCTGCCCGTAGCAGGATCCTCAAAGCTTCCCTCGATCATGCGCGTGCGCACCTGTATAGTTCCGTCCGTGCTCTCCATGGGCACGTAGTACATACTCATCAGCACGCCCCGGTCCCAGCCCTCATCGCGCTGATAGTTGAAGTCGGCACCATGCAGACCTACTGAGGCGAGAGCAGCCAGAGTCGGCAGCCGCACGTAGATGAACGTCATACCGTGCACGATACTCATGACCCTGATACTATCCGCACTAAGCTCCTGTGATGTAGAGCGCAGGTGCTGCTCCAGCGCCGGCTGCAGGGCGTACAGCGACGGGATGTCATAGTCGCGCTCGTGGTAGTGGATATTGAACGGAATAGCAGCGCGCGCGGTGCGGCTCTCTGCATCGTAGAAGAGGTCAATGGGTCCGGCTTTGCAGAGGAATCTTCCCCTCGCGGTGCGCGAGATGGTGCTGAGGGCGTAGACGGCGGTGCCGATGGTGGGATGGCCTGCGAAGGGGACTTCGGCGTTGACGAGGAAGATGTCAATCTTCCATTCTGGGATGTTGGACTTGCTACCCGGTGCTGGCAGGTGGATAAAGACAGTTTCTGAGTAGTTGAACTCGCGCGCGATGGTCTGTTTTGTCTCTTGCGTTATGGAAGTGCCGTGGGGGACTTTGACGACGGCGAGTGGATTGCCTAGGAACCGGGTCTGTGTGAAGACGTCGAGGGTCACGAAGTCCATGATTGGTGATGTGCTGTCGTTCGGTGGCCAGGCGGTCTTGGTATTGCCTATTCGTGGCTGTTAATGTGGCTCGAATCGATACCGTGAATGTCAGCCACAGCAGTTCCAGTTGCTCGATGATGGTCCGATTCCGGCCCGAATCTAGATCTCAGTCTTATGGTTCGGATGTCAAAGATGTCTCGCGGTTGTTAGTACCGTTATTCGGTATGCTTGTTCCGACCAGAAAAGGTTGCCTCGTGCCAGCCAGGATTAGCAGCAAAAGCCGACTGTTGAAACGGCTAAAGGTGTTTCGCTTGCCACTGTGGCTCGATTGAACGGGTAGAGGCGAATAAAGTATTGCTGAAACAAGTGTTCTAGACTTGTGAGTGTGAAAAGACTTCAATGTCAAAGATGACAGATCGATCGTGGTTTTATACGTGAGGTTGTGGTTTGGTGGATATCTGGGAGTCATCTGGCGTTCGAGTCACTCGGGACGGGCATCGCACGCCCTACGATTTCCTGATTCGGAAGGAGCATATACAGCATCTATCTCAGGTAGGCATTGCAGTAGAAGGAGATGTATAGTGAATTGGTTTAGATAATTTTGATCATTATTGGCAAATATCTACTTCACGCTCCCTTATGGCTATGCCTTTTCTATGCAATCTCTTTTGCCCCTCCGTTGGTCATTATCATACAAGACATTAGCTGAGAGACAAGTCTCCAACCAGTAAATAGCACGAGACTGGGCAAAGCCGGTCTTCAAGAAATCCAATGCGAGCTCGTGAGAGCATGGTATCTAGCGTTGCGACGAAGAAAACAAAAACGGTGATGTGGATAAAGTCGATGGAGCAGATCAGTGGGCAGAGACCGTCGCGACCTTGGCCTCGTAGTCGAGGCGCTGTCTCTTCATCTGTTCTGCATCGAAAGCTGGCGCGACGCTCTCTGATCTTGATGAGAGATTACGTCTGAAGTTGATGCTGCCGAAGCTCTTCATCTTCCTGATGCCCTTTGGCTGGTCGTTGGCAAACATGGAAGTAGTCTCGGGCACTTCGGAGATGATCTCACGAATCTCTGGTTTGCCGCGGGTCATGTTCTTGAGCTCGCGAGCGATCTTCTCAAGAGTACTGGTGCTCTTGTAGCGGGTGATTGGGGGACGCTGCTGAACGGCTTGCTCGGCCTTGTCCGAAGTGGTACTGGCGTTGCTGGACTTGCGAGATTCGGCGAGACTGATACCAGAGTCGACCTTACGACCACCACGCTTGTCAGAGAGCTCCTTGAGGCGAGCTGGGTCGTCGGCGGTGGAGATTGCTGAACACTCGTCAATCATGCTGTTGGCCAGTACGAGGTATTTCTCGAGCGTCTCGCGGACTGCAGGCCAGCCGTTCTCCTCGTCTGGACGTCTGCCTTGCTCCGTGAGGTTCTTGAGGAGATATACACCCTTCTTCTCGACGGCGGTGATGTACCTGAAGAAGGCATCACGCTGCTGTCTGAGTATGGCAGGAGTGAGCTGAGGAGTTGGTTGAGAAGAGACCACTGGTGGGTAAATGGTGTTAAGCATGGCGACACAGTTGTGCTTGCTGAACGGAGTCAACTGAAGCTCGTTCAGGAGCATCCAGCGACGGAGTGAGATATAGAGTTGAGTATACAGTGCATTGATCTTGTGTTCCTTGGCGTCGATTGACTTGTACCACTCAAGAACACCAGGGTAGCGATCGGCAAGAAGAGCCTCGGCAGAGTCAACAGTGTCGAGGTTGATGTCAAGACGCTCGAGGGCACCCTTCATAGCCCTGCACCTGCGAGTCTCGAGGTCCTTGAGATAGTCTAGTCCAGTCAAAGCTTGGGTGAAATCAACAAGCTCAAGCTCGTAAGCAAAACACTTGCGAAGAAAGGATGTAACAAAGCTCGGTGGAAGCGAGTTTTGGTGGGTTGGCATCTGCGATATCTCGGCCATCAGCGATGAGGTGAGTTGCTGAGCAGCTGTGTCGTGTTTGAATTGGAAGGTAGGAGAAGTCGGCGAGTCGCCTGAGCTGGAAGAGGCGGACGAACCAGGCAAGGCAGGTAGCGGCTGTGCGCGAGGCGCGAGGTTCAAGGTGTACATTGTCCTGAGCGGAAGCTCATATGTACCCGGGTAGCTGAGAATGTGTTCTAGGATGAGTCTGTGACCATTGGAGCTCGATGATGAGCTGCTCTCCTGGGACACAGTCCGCTGATGCATGGCAGGACGCGAAGCCATTGTTGACTTGACAGATCAGTATCGATAGAGAAAGAAGTGGAACGCAAAGTCAGGCAGCGGTGGGTCGGATCAGATCCGAGAGTGTGATTGAAGGTGTCAAAAGATGGCCAAAGTTTGGATGACAGGCAAAGCAGTTGATATCTAGTCGTGGTCAGAGGCAAAAATCCAGACCACAATCAGAGTATCGATAGATTGATTCTGTGATTTGAGTGATTGTATTGCTATTTCCAAGCGGCTGGTAGAAGAGCCGCAACCAACGGTGCCGTCGTCGTCGTTGTGGTCGTGCGGTGTGAGAATTGTATGCAACGGTCAACGTGCGGTCCAGATTTCCAGATCTTTGAAATGTCAAGGACGGGTCGATCAACGGTCGTTCGTATACCAAATGATCGGTAAAGAGTATACAATAATCGACGGAAGAGTGCTTGCTACTGCAGAACTGTCAAGACGCAGATGCAGTGGTTAGATGAAGTGGATGAGGGAGCTGTCATATGTAAAAGGTGCAGTAGAAGGCAGATCCACCGGGCAGCCAGACAGACAGAAGCAGCTAATAAGGGTGGGTTATCAAATGCTCCCGTCCGCCCGTCGTGTGTCAAGGTTGTTGGGCTGGCCACACGAATGTCAAAGCAATCTGCAGACAGTGCAGAGAAGCAGAGGCGGACGCGTTTGTGTTGCGTTTGAATCCGTGGTCGGCGCCAGGCTCGTGCGTTGCTTGGCGGGCGATTGGTGCTTTGAAGTTTCCGTGGCGCAAAGCTATCAAAACTCTATATTTTCTAGCACTTCCAAGCACGGCAAGAAAACGAAAACACTGGAGCTTGCTCTGGCAATCAATATCTGTAGCTTCTGCAAATGAACCCGATCAGGTCAGAAAATCCTAGGGTCTGACATGCGGAGGTCGATCGAGACGTCGAGCTTGTCGTGAACCTCATCGATCGATGGTTGATGTATCGATGGCAGGGTTAGGGAGAAAGTGTATGAAGAGGACCACGATTTGGAAGCACATATGCAGAGTGAAAAAGGTAGTCACGATGGACGCATCTGTGGTCTCAACCACGACTGGAGGATATACAGTCCGCATATGCACAATGATACCTTATTGATGTACTAAGATACTGTACATTACTGTATCGCGATAATTGCCGGTATAGCTAAAGTATGCAGGACCAGAGATTAAGGTACCATGGCTCCTTCTGTCGATTATTATTGACGATCTGTTCATGCTTTCTCAACCTCTGCTACATGTTGACTCCGTACAGTATGTTGCGAACTAATTTATTGCCGTTCTTGCTCTCGTATACAGCTTGGATTGCGATGTTCACCTTGCCACCCGGAGTCTTCCATGGTCGAGCGCGAACATCTGCACGTCAACGTACCAGATGACTCTCGTGGATGGTCGGTGGTGGACGCATTGAACATGAGTTGTCCAGTCCTTTCGCTGTCGTCGACATCAACAGCGGCTCGTCCGACCTTTCATCCCAGTCCTTCCACGCGAGTCTTGTTCATTGGTCTTGTTTAGCGCAGTCGACCTTCCCTGCTGCAGCCAAGCGACAGAGTGATCACTCTCTCACTTGCTCAAGAAGGCAAGCACAGTATTGGACCGTGCCTGCCGTACCTGGACCAGTGCGCGAGCCTACTGCAGCGTACCTGCACCTTCCTCTGGCTGCATATTCGCGGCCCATCCCGCTTCACATCCTCATCCCGCATCTTTGGAATCCTTCCCGGTTGTCCTCATTTTGATATGATTCTGAACTTTCTGAAGCAGACTTCCATGTCTAGTATTAAACCCACTCGGCTAATGCAGACGATATCCTTACCTGCGGACAGGCCGAGATGTATATTGATCTTATATATGGCATACTTTTCCAGGATCCACGATCTTGGCCTTTGCTAGACCAAATCCATGCATCTCCACCTCTTTGCCCCGTTTTCTATCATGACAAACAAGAGGTCACTGGTCTGCCGTGCCGCCTCCATGATTGCACTGGAACCTCGAAGCACAGACAAATAGCAGCCTTACAGGGTGGTCACCGGACTCGTTAATACAGGTCAACGATAGAAGACCGGTTTGTTTGCCTGCCAAGTCCAGACTTGGACTTGTCGATCAAGATTTGTGGTGTTTGTTTGTCAACATTGCACACCAACTAGTACTAGTACTGGAAAATCGACGAGAACCTGACATCAAATGCAGTCTGCACCGTGCTATACGAGTAAGCGTGAAGCGCTGGGACCGGCATTCGGATTGAAATTTGGGCATCTGACTCGGCCATGTCAAATTACGGCGCATTTCTTATCATCCGACTCTTTGGCAAGTCCGCAAGCGCATGCTCAACCGCGCCGGCACTCGACCCCGTCATGTTCCGAATTGAGACTATTCCCTTTGCACACCAGCGTGGTCCTGCATCTACAGTGCAGTGAGGTACGGTCTAACGCACGCCCTGCAGCAAACCACGCCCCAAGCGCGTGTTGCAGACTGACGTCTCAACTATATGCAGAGGCTTTTTGAAGCTCAAACGTCGTCCTCATTAATATCATCCACTATTACCAGAAACAGCTCGAACGAAGGATGCGACCTCAGAGTGCTCTTGGAGTCATCGAACAAACACTTGTTTTGTAAACGAGCATTTCTCGACTACAGATCTTGGTCTTCAAAGACTGGTTACAAGGCTCGTACCACACTTTACAGCTCATGGTAAGCTACCTGTACCAGACTGGTGATCATGCCGCGATCTCGTCGCCATCAACCCATCTGCTGATCCGTTATGAATTTATGAATAATGGGTAGCACTGGGTATCTCCAAGTCATGCAACAAGAGCGAGTCTGACGATCTCTTTGCTCTCCGGATCAACTCCGTCCATAAGCAACACAACCAACGTGAACAGCGAGCCAGACGAGAGCACTCGAGCTGATGAAGCTGGCCCATGCCTCGCAGACCCACTGAACATCTAGAGTACAAACCCACCGAGCTGTTCAGCTGTCCCCACATCTTAACTCCAGGCTCCACCAGATCTTATAGTGATCTTCTGGAGCTTTGACCTTTGACTTTTGACTTTCGACCACAATTTCGAGGCATCCGACACCTCCACCTCTATCATCAAAACTGTCGCGCTTTCTTGCGGGTATTCATCTGTCGGTACTTTTCATGCCGTTTTCTGTCGCGCGACCATCCCACTCGACAAGCATTTCCTCTCACGCGCCGATCATGCATTGAGTGGATCTGTCATTGCGGAGACCTTGCTAAAGACAGTAGGTTCGCTCGCAGATGGAGAGTCATTCCGGTCGACCATAACATGAACAAGTTGGGACTCCCCCCACCAGATTGAACCTCTTGAAGGAGAGGAGTTGAGGATGTCTGCCTTGACGCGCTAGGAGATATAGACGCGTTCACGCCAGTGTCGCTTCTCGAAGGATGCATGCTCAACCAACGTGGCTGACGCCTACCGCTTCATGTTACAGTCGGAGACTTATGGCTTGTCCGAAGTCCTTCTCACCTCGCTTCGCGGTCAACAACAGCCACATACTCTGAATAGGAGCCGATTTCAGACCCTGAGCGGCCAGACTGCACCGCAAGAATGTCGACATGCTACCGTGAAAGAGCGAGGTGAAACGCCGGCGTGGAACCAATCGTTGCATTTTGGTTCGCTTTCTCATTTCCGGCATCTGGGTCGCGCCCTCTCCGTCATCAGTCAGCGTATAGTAGTATCAATGCATGCCGCTATCCATTTCTGCCTTATTTCCGCGAAACGAGATCTTCAGGTTCAGCTCGCTTGGATATATGGCATAAAATGACATAAACCAACCAAGTGATATCACGTGAAGCGGGAGGCCCAACCCGGACAATGCGAGAATCGCTTGCATGCGAGCAATATACAGTACACGATGAACATCCACCAAGCCTGCAGGTCACCCGCTACCGGCCGGCTAAGTCCGTTCTGCTTCAAATTACTTCACATCCTCATCACGAACTTGTTCATATACGGCGCATTTACTTCCGATCAGGTGACGCCAACGTTGTTGCTTCCATGGAACTGCGAACAGGTCGAGGGTAGATGTGATGTGCATGCGCTCAATTGATGATCGTAATCAAGCACTGCTGATGATCCGTGCCTTGAAACTGTTGCAATAAGGGTCAACATTTATAGGACCAAGCTGCCGACCCGACATATCGCACCGTTCTGTACATCCCGGCGCATCAAGCTAGGTATTTGCGAGTTGTTGATCTCTACCGACTTTCTCATAATCTCCGGCAGCCAGTCTCCCGATCTTGACCCCCGGTCAATCCTCCACTCGTTCGCTCAAACTCGAGTCTGGCCAGTCTGACCCAGAGCCATGGCTTTGGCATTTTCGATCTCCCAACGAAACTCTTTGAGCGCGCGTAACTCGGAACCGACGAAGAGGAATCCCATAAGTCCATCGATGACGCCTGCGCTGAGTCCAAGCGTGCTCACAAGCACCAGGATAAAGGCCACATAGTTGTAAGTCGACCACCATGAAGCAACGAGGCAGCCGATGGACAAGGTGAACTGCGCAAAGAAGTGTCGAATGCGCCATTTCCGTTGCTTTCGCTCGCGCAGGTCGTATTTGTGTATCATGGCAAGGATTTCGTCGTATGTCTCTTCTGGCAGGGCGCGAGAATCTCCAAGTCCTGCTGCTATTTCGCGATTCGACCCGACGAGACTAGGTATGTGGCCGGATTGGCCTTGTGTATCGTCTCCGCTCTCAGCCGCCGGTCGCCGTACCAATGTCGTTTCGATCGAAAAGTGATCACTGAGCGAACACTGCAGCTCAGTATGCCTCTCCATCATGCCCACCTGCGCACTCTCGACATGCCACTGCGATGCTTGTGTATTCGGATCGCCGCCGAAGAAGATATAGTCCAGTCTCTTCGCGGCTTCGTCCGGACTGTGCTCTTCAACCGGCGTATCCAGACCTTTGTCTAGCTTTTTCTGTAGATTCTTGCTCCATCGCCATGTGTTGTACTTGCTGTCACAGGTTGCTCCATGCTCTTTGATACACTCCAGCGCACTCGGCACCGGCATACCTCTCGCCTTTTCCACATCGTCCCGAGCGGCTCCGATAGCCGAGTCCGGATGCAGCACCCTCCACACGTCCACCACCGGCGAATGTGTCTCCACGATCCTGTGCGCGAGCGACAATGGAATCATGTTGAAATCTCCCAACCCAAGCACCAAATGTCCCCGTTCCGCGGCATGCCGCATCATCTTCGTAATCTCCCACGCCTGACTCGTGCGATGGCAGATATAGCTATCGTTCGGCTCGCTCTCATACGGCGCATGCAGATGCGTACAAAACACCTCCACAACATCCTTCCTACCGGGTCCGATACGTATCCTCGCGCACGCAACACCTTTACCCACGAACCAATCACCACGGAAGAAAGCACTCGGCCGCCCGTTGAGGCTGTATCTGTTCATGCTGCTCTCGTATATGGGCCATTTGGACAGAATCGCCAGTCCGCCGCCGAACATGCCGCTCCAGTAGAACTTGCCGTAGGGCAGGATGTGCGCGGTTCGCTTGCGGATCTCGAGGTAGTCTTGTTGCGTCCAGCATTCTTGTAGACCGACGATTTCCGGCGTGGGTGTGGCGGACGCGATTCGTGTGCCGATTTCTGAGAGCCGCTCGTGGCGGTGTTTGGCGAGGTATTTCAGGCCCCAGCAGTTGTAGGAGATGATGCGGAGGGATTGTGGTAGGCTGGATGGTGGTGTGCGTGAGGAGGTGCCTGAGGAGGGATTTGTTTGTGGGATTGGCTGGTAGGAACCCATTGTGGTGGCGCTCGAATTTCGTTCGTTGTTCACGGAATGGAAGTGCAATAGTCAATTGGGTTCGTAGATTGTAGATGGTGGAACATTATCATTCATGTCGTGTCGCTGGTTTGATGTCATTGTCGTTTCGCGGGGACGGAAAGTCACGTCCCGGGGTTCGCGCTTCCTGTCAAAATATTGATCGACAACTTCATTCGCTTCTCCATTATACAAGGGGAGGAAGAATGCTTGTTCACTTGTGACAGAGGTGTTGTGGACATACTGCAAGACAACCATGAGCATAACAGACACAGCCGCCAAGCGCCGACCTCCCTCCCCGAAACGAAAGCGAGAAGACGCAGACCAAGGACGAGATTCACACGAACGAGCAGGCTTTCCTCCACAAACCACACACGCAATGAACGGACTCGCGCAGAGCATAGAAGCAGATTCGGACGCAGACCATACTTTCGACTACGACGACGAATCGGACGCCGACCTCGAAACCAGCGCAGCGCAATCACCACAAGACACAACCCCCCAACGACCCCTCAAGCTCAACTACCAACTCCACCTAACCCTTCGCGGACACAAAAGAGGCGTCGCGCAAGTCAAGTTCTCACCGAACGGCAAATACCTCGCCTCATGCTCCGCCGACAGCACGATCAAGATCTGGGACGCCAAAACAGGGGAGCTAATACACACCATGGAGGGGCACCTGGCCGGCGTGTCGACCATCTCATGGAGTCCGGACTCGATCACCCTGGCCTCAGGCTCCGACGACAAGTCCATCCGCCTGTGGGACGTGGTCAAAGGCCGTGCGCAGCCGACGCCGCTTCTCGGCCATCACAACTACGTCTACAGCGTCGCGTTCTCGCCAAAAGGCAACATGCTCGTCAGCGGCTCCTACGACGAGGCGGTGTTTCTGTGGGACGTACGCACCGCGCGCGTCATGCGGTCGTTACCGGCGCACTCGGATCCTGTGGCGGGTGTTGACTTTGTCCGCGACGGTACGCTGGTTGCGTCGTGCTCGAGTGATGGGCTGATTCGGTTGTGGGATACGAGTACGGGACAGTGTCTCAAGACGCTGGTGCACGAGGAGAACGCGCCTGTTACGTCGGTGCGCTTCTCGCCAAATGGTAAGTTCGTGCTTGCTGCGACGTTAGACTCGACGGTGCGGTTGTGGAATTATGTTGAGGGACGATGTGTCAAGACGTATCAGGGCCATCGCAATCAGAAGTATAGTGTTGCGACTTGCTTCGGGACGTATGGTGTTGAGAGGAAAGAGGACGAGGATCCGGAGGTTCAGACCACGTGGGCTTTTGCTGCTTGTGGTGATGAGGATGGCAAGGTGTTTATCTGGGATGTGTCGTCCAAGGATGTCTTGCAGGTCATTGAGGCACATGATGGAGTGGTACTGGGTGTCGATGCTAGTCCTGACAGCAGCACTCTAGCCACGTGCTGCCTGGATGGCACGATACGAATATTCAGACAGCAGACGGCCGAGTGAGCCTGCAGTGTTGTGATGAGATGTGTTTCAAAGCTACTAAGATACCCACGATCAATGCAGTCCCTATATACGCCTGGAGTTCTCCAGGAAACAGCTGATCTATGTATCACATCAATCACGTGCCCATTTGGCATTTCACACATAGCTCGCGATGTCGAGATTTAGCTCGGTTAAAAGCGGTCGGTTAAAAGCGGAGGATGTGAACCACACACGACCATGCTGTCTTCGGATACCACAGAGCGCGCACATTGAATACTTGTTGTTGTTTTTCGTGGCCCAGCTATATGTTCTCCGATACGTCCAGATCGGTCTTTCTCGTCCTCAGCCATGTCGTCTCGGACTTCAATCGAGCTGCTACCACCACGTACATCGAAACTAGCATTCGAACAACCAGCGCCAGTGCATCTAGCAGCCGAAAGCGATGCTGTCACAGGCAGCATTCACGAGAATGAGCTATACCAAACACGATCCAATGTCTCCGCGGCCAATGTCACGAAAGGCAAGACGACGGTCATCATCGCCTCCATCACAATGGTTACCGGAGTCGCATCCATGCTCAATGGTCTGGTCACGGTCATTTTGCCGACACTACAGAAGGACCTAGATCTCAGTCAAGGGGCGTTGCTATGGCCCGTCGCTATCACGGCTCTGACATGCGGCTGCACGCTCCTCCTCTCTGGTTCCATCGCCGACGCCATCGGGTCCAAGATCATGTACCTGATCGGAACTTTCACCCAGGCCGCGTTCGTGCTTGGGTGCGGTCTCGCGAAGAACGGCACCGAGATGATCCTCTTCAGAGGTCTGGCCGGTGTCTCGCTCTCGTTCTGCTTGCCGAGCGCGGTCAGTATCATCACAGCTACGTTCACGGGTAAGCAGCGCAACCTGGCCTTTGCATTCATGGGTGGTGGACAGCCGTTTGGCTTCAGTCTGGGTTTGGTGCTGGGTGGTGTGCTCACCGAGTATGTCTCATGGCGAGCTGGCTTCTATATCGGTGCGGGTATCATCGGCTTGAATATCCTGCTTATCTTCTGGGCGCTGCCTTCGGCGAGTGAGGAGACGGTGTTGACGTGGGCGCAGCGGAAGCAGAGGATCTTGACGGAGATCGACTGGGTCGGCGCTGGTCTCGCGAGTACCTCGCTCGCCATGTTTTCGTACGTCTTTGCTACGCTCACGGGGAACACGCACAACATCCGCGAGGCCTCGAGTATTGCTTTGCTCAGTATCGCAGGTGCGCTTGTGCCAGCGTTCATTTTCTGGGTCGGTAGGCAAGAGAAGTTGGGAATGCCGGCTATCATCCCAAACTCCCTCTGGCGGAACCAGGCATTCACTACTGTCTGCCTCACTGTCTTCCTCAACTGGGGCGCGTTCAATGCACTGGAGACGATCTTGACTTTCTACTTTCAGAACGTACAGGATCTCAGTCCTCTGCAGACATCGATACGCTTCCTACCCGCCGCCGCTGCTGGTCTGATCGCATACATGATAGTCGGCTCGCTCATCCACCGCGTACCAGCCAACATCCTCTGCAACGTTGGTTTCATCATATCATGCGGAGCCCCACTGGCCATGGCTTTCGCAAAGCCCGACTCCAATTACTGGAGCTCCGGGTTCATCGGCAACATCCTCAACCCCATCGGCACCGACTGCTCGTTCACCGTAGCGAACCTCCTCATCTCCTCCGTCTTTCCTCCCAAGACCCAGGGACTAGCTGGTGGTGTTTTCAACACCATCAGCCAGATCGGCAAATCGGTCGGTGTGGCGCTCGTGGCCGTCATTGCCAGCAGCGTCACGGCCAACTCCAGTTACACCGACAAGACCAGTCCCGATGCGCTGCTGGACGGCTACCGAGCGACGTTCTGGTTCTGCTTCGCCCTCTGCTTGACTGTGTTCCTGCTCTCGCTTGTGGGGCTGCGGCGGATAGGCAACATCGGCCACAAGCGCGATTGATCAGGAACAGCCACATTTTGGGTTGTCAAACTCATATGGCAACCTGAGTAAAATACAGTATAGTCTCCTCCTCGACACCCACTTTTCTCTCCACTTCTTCATTCTCTGAAATCCTGTCGAAGGCACTGGATAAATTTTGACCCGGAAGCAGTGACGACAGATCTGTGCGGGGAGTAGGCCAGGATTGAGGAGTGGTAGTTCCTGTCTATGCCTTATGTCGATTAGATCGAACTTATTACTATAGAACCATTCCCGAGAAGTCTCAGACCTGAAGATTATTGGGATATTGAGCATCTCCCCCAAGCCGGACATATTGGCGGTGCTTGAGAGATGCGTATCGCGAGGCGTTTGTAGCTAAAGCTGCGAGACTTATGAAAGGTGAATTTGTGAACGATTCGGTATTGCGAATGGTAAAAATTATCGAGAGAGTGAAAATGAAATGCAAGTGGCTTGTGACGACTTTATATTTCAAGTCACGAGTTGGGAATTGGAATGGTGTGAGCAAATTAATTGAGCAAGCTAATTGAGCAAGCTAATTGAGCAAGTTGAACGATAACGCCAGCTACTGTAGGGGCCGAAAAGAAATCTTCGCTGCCGTCATAGGTATCACCCTTCAATCTCAAACGCCTTGCCTTGTCTTCGTGATCATGTCATTGTGTCGCTCTTCAATCCACATCCTGCTCAGCTCCAGATTCCTCATGCTTCTTAGCATCAGATCCTGCCTCCTCGCTCTCTGGCGTTCCCCAACGTGAGAAGCGGTAACTGCTGTTCGCACTGTTGAGATCGCTGCCCGGTCTTCCGCGCGCGGGGCTCAGAATGTACAGCTCCTTATAAGAGCCAAACAAGCGGCTCGTCCAGATGTTAGCTGGAAAACGGATCGTGGCGATGGAATGGTCGCGGTTCCAGTCGTTGACGAACTCCTCTTTCTCGTCATCGAACCACACGTCCGGACTCAAGACTTCCATACCCATTGCAAAGCGGGGGATCGGTTTGCGTGTCACTCTGTACTTACGGTATCCATCTTCGCGGTACCAGGGTTCTGTGAAAGTCGTTAGTTTTGATTTACGAGGACAAGGAACTAACTATGTTGCTAACCGTACCATCCTCAAGCAGTTTACATAGATCGCGTTGTGACATCGTACGCAAATCTCCGGAAGATCCGGTATCGAAGAGCACGATCGGTGTCGTGTCATCTTTGTTCAGATTGTAGAGGGATGTGGTGCTCGCGCTGCTGGTTGAGACTGTCTTGTCACTGCCGGGATTCCAATAATGGTTACTCGGTCTTCCGCACGAGGGAGCCAGGATGTACAACTCCTTATAATAGCCAAACAAGCGGCTCATCCAGATGGTCCATCTGCGTCTCAAGTAGATATCTGCAACGCCGGGGTCGTATATGGCCACTGTGTCCTTGAACTGCTCTCTCTCGTCGTCGAACCACAGGTCGGAACGATGGACACGCATTTTCAATGCGAATTTAGGGATCGGTTTGCGCACCAGTCTGTACGGGTAAGAGCCGGACAGTTCGTCTGTAAGAGTTGTTAGTACTGATATACAAGGGAAAGCAGCTAGGTTGCGCAAACGTACCATGCTCAAGCATATGGTGTAGTTCGCGTTCATGAGTTTTCATCACAGGGCGGAGTTCACCAGGAATGAGGAGCAGGATCGGTGTAGTGTCGGTTGCGTTCAGATTGTAGACAGATGCGGTGCCGCGGAAGCTCGAACGTGTTTGATCGCTTCGTCCGGTCCTCTGAGATTCAGGTGAGGATTGCAAGGATGGCTCGGCCATTTTTGTGAGGATGAAAGAGAGATGTGAGCTTCTGTGATGATAAATTGGGCGTGCGCGTAATTATGTATCCCGTGTGGTTTGCAAGCAAGGCTGTTCTGCAAATTGTCGGGCGGTGAAGTTTGCGCCGTATTGAGCTGATTGTTTGGTAAAAATGTTCAAAGTTTTTCAATGAGGTAGTTTCTCAGGTGATGACCGGCGGCTGTGACAAGGCTGAGCAGAGCGTGAGGTGGTAACAAATGAAGGTCAAGGAAACAATGAGTGATACCATCGATGTATTCTTGTAACCATGGCATTTGATACAGATCGGCTAGCGACTTGCTCAAACGACATGGAAGCAGCAGGTCATCTATTCGATTATAATCGTCCAATATCCACGACATATGCACATGATCGTGACTCACGCAGACCTGAGGCACCGTGGATCGCCTAAAGGTGCAGGTGTGCCAATGATGCCTGCCGTAAATCAAATAGCAAAGTATGTACAGTAATATGTACATACGTACTCTGATTTCGCTCGCGGAGATATTGTCAATCGCCCCTGATCTTCGACGACTTGATCACTTGTGAAGCTGTGAAGTGTAGTGCCTGGATTAGAAGAGTGGTTCCCGGCGGCTTAGCCGTGGAGATCCACGATTAAGGTTCAGCCACGACAGTGGAGTGTGGGGATGGCCCGACGCACACAATGTTAACCGTGACATGTGAAGCTTGTCTTCCGTCTTGTTCTCATCTGCACCGATTTATTATTGTTATTGGTCCATGGACCTAGGCGTGTGTCCTCAGACTCAACTGAAAAGCCTCCGCAAAGAGCAGGAAAATGCAATCAGAGGGCCGACCACTTTAACAGACCCTTCAGTAGACACTTCGGCAGGCACTTCAGCAGACACTTCAGCAGACACTTCAGCAGACACCTTAGTAGACACCTTAGTAGACACTTTCTCGGTTGTGGAACACAACACATCGGTGACCATGGAGGACGATAGACCGGGGGCTATAGAGCAGGGCGACGAACGACAGATACTGCATCAGGCCTCGGGGTCCTATAGCATTACACATACCCATGAGTATCGATACCAGCCATCAGTATTGTAATAGAGACGATCCACATGATACATCATTTAACTCCACCAATGCCGTCTACACAACACCAGTGACCCGTCTCACCGACTTTCGATTGCCATCACCACCCATCTGCACCTTTCCCTCCGACTCGAGCACCCTCAACGCCTCTGTAATCTCCGCCGCCTCAACACCAACACTACTCCGATCACCCATCATTCTCACCACCTCCGCATACCTCATGCTGGGCATACCGTTCCTGATCTGCTCATCCAACATCGCCAGCATCGCGTTCTTGAGATCCTCCTTGCGCCGCCTGTCCGACGAACTAGTGCCCTCGGTCAGCAGACTCATGTCGATCAAGCCGGTGCGCGCATCCGTCGCTGCTTGCTTCAGCGCCGACTGGATCAGACGCACTGCTTCGTGGACGTCCGAGGCGAGCACTTCTTCGCTGAGACGCATCTTGGCGTGCGCTTCTGCGAGGCGGATCATGGATTCCAGTTGACGCGTCGTGGCGGTAATGCGCTTTTCGCTGGCAGAGACGTCGGCGCCCAGAGCACGCATTGCGACGTAATTCTCGACGAGCGCGTCGGCGGCGGGTTGTGTGATTTTTGGGTGGATGTTGGACCGCGCGTAGGAGATGTATGAGGTTAGGAACTCGATTGGTAGGACCTCTGTCTCGGTGTCGGCGTGCTCGGGCGTGTCTTCGAGGTACATGCCTACCAAATGACGAGCGAGGCGGCGGTCGGTCATCTCGTCGATTCGATCAAGAACGAGATAGACGAGATCGAAACGGGAGAGGAGTGGCGGTGGAAGGTCGATGTTCTGTGGTACTGAAAGGTTAGGGTTGTATTTCGAACCGATCGGGTTGGCCGAAGCGAGAATCGATGTGCGTGCGTTGAGAGTTGTGATGATACCAGCCTTTGCGATGGAGACAGTCTGTTGCTCCATGACTTCGTGCAGTACCGATCGAGTGCTGTCTGACATCTTATCGAACTCGTCAATACAACAGACACCTCCATCAGACAAGACCAGAGCACCAGATTCAAGGACCAGCTGGCGCGATTCCGGATCACGAGTAATGTAAGCCGTCAATCCGACAGCAGATGAACCCTTTCCAGAAGTGTATACACCGCGAGGTGCGATGCGGTGGACGTAGGAAAGAAGCTGAGATTTGGCCGTAGATGGATCACCACACAACAGGATGTTGACATCACCTCTGTATTTCGGGCTTCCACCCTTTTCGAAAGACTTGTTGGTACCTCCAAATAGTTGTAGTAGGATTCCCTTCTTGACATCGTCCAATTCGTAGATACTTGGAGCCAGAGATCGAGACAGAAGGTCATACACATCTGGACGTGCTCCGACTTCCTTTATCTTAGCCTCCTCTTCTTCACTGACCTTGCGTGTCTCCTCAACCCCGCCAGCAGTCTGCTGCGCAAGATCATCTTCAATGGTCGAAACATCGATACCCATGCGTCGCTTGTCGACTTTCTGGATGTGGACCGCATCGACGTAGGTCTTGAAGATGTTCTTGACAGTCCGCTGGCGAGGATTGATTCTGACTTGGTTGCATCTGAAGACTCCAGTGATTTCAACCCGATCTCCAGGCTTGCAAACGTCCACAAGATCGTCGTACGCGCATACCGATACCGAGTGAGGTGTCTGACCGTCGGGTACACTGTCTGGGGTCTCTTGAAGCTTGATGACCTGCTTGTTTGAAAAACCTGATCGATTGTGAACGATCTGCATGGTGTTTGTGGAACCGCAGACTTGACGAGGGCAGACGGTCGGCTCGGTAATCTTGCCACGGTCAATATCTACTTTGACGGTATGTTGGCAAATTGAGCACTTGAAAAATGCTAAAGATGTTAGTGAATTAAGCACTTCTAGGCCATGATTACTTCACTTACCCTCTTTCATGTCTGGTATAATTGGAGTCGTTCTGATGACCAATCCCTTGATGCTGATCAGTTTGTCCATGTCACCAGGATTGAGATCTCGCAAGTTGATGGTGTGATCTAGGCCGAACATTCTCGCCTTGTATAGCCGTGCGTGAACTTCCTCGATGAGGTCGGGCATGTCATTGAGAGGTTCGACAGTCTGACGGGGAGTTGGGGTGCCATCAATGTCGGAGCTAGGCATTATGGGCGCGCTAGATTCGCGGTTTCCGTTGTCCAGCCGCGCCGCTTGTTGCTGATGTGCTGTTCTCATATCTTGCATCCTCTGCTCTGCTATCTCCAACATGACATGTTTGATCGCTTCATCAATGGCTGGGACGATTTCGGCTGGGAACGATTGTAGCTGATGCCACGCCTTGATGGTTGGGGGATAAGCTTTCAGATTCTTGGTGTCGAGATTGAGTTGAGATACACCAAGATCCAGCATGGTGTTCATCATCTCAATGTATTCCCGCGTATGACCAGGGTGATCAGCGGGTAAGTTGTTGATGTCGTCGATCTCGCCGTCTTTCAGCATGCGATATTTCTTCTGGAAGTTTTGAAAAAAGTCTTTGCATGCAGCTATGGTGTCGTCCATGTGGATATCTGTGCCCCAAACTATTGCGGTTCCTTGGCCTCCGAGTACGTCCGCATCTGAAGTGTTTGGGTTGAGGTTTGAGAAAGTGGCAGCATCTGACCCTTGCGCGCCTTCTCTCACTGGCATGCCGTTTTCGTCCACAAAGATAGTCCTCCTGTTGGGCGAAAGTATGTCTGAGTTGATATCATGTCTTCTTTGTACTGCGCCAACCGCGCCGCGTGAAAGTGGAGAGCGAACGAAGAGCCCAGAGCTCTCGCTACGAAGGGCATCTGTTCGTGGGCCTGGTGTTCTTGCTGGCCCTCCACTCGAACTCGAAGCGTATCTGATGGGAGAGGAGTCACCCATCGTCACGCCCGAAGCTCTTGGTGTACGACCTCCGTCGCTCGGCGCAGCAGATTGCTGTCGCAAAGGCGAGCTTGCGCCGATGCCATTGCTGCCATTGATGACCGATCTCGTTGTTGAACCGTTGGCTGGCGACGAACGAAAGAACAGCGGTGATGAAGTGAGGTTGTTTTGCGAGGTGTCTTGTGATGTGCGATTCGCCCTTGGTGTCTCTTGTGACTGTGCTTGTTGTTGGGATGCTTGCGATGCTTCCGAGCGTAGCTGATCGTCTGGACCAAAGTCTGCTGGTGGACTGCTTCGAGGAGGGTCTGAACCTCGTTGCGACATTTTGAAAGGGATTGAGTGTTTTCGCGTAAAAAGGTCGTGCGGGACGCAGTGTGATATGGGAGTTTGCGAGTCTGAGTCGAGCACCGAAGAAGGACTCGATACTTTGGTTTCGAATTGCAACGTCTGTAGACTTGAAAGAGTGCGTGGAGGTGGGAAGTGGACGTCGCTGTATTGTGTTTAGGGGAGGAGCTATCCAGGCTCGGTAGCGCCTAATTAATTCGCGTTCTCGCGTCACACACGCGAGCGCGACTCGAAACCAATTTGATCCGAAAGAGGAAAGCGGGAATTGCCCCACCAAAGAGTGTGAAGCAGGCAAATCAACATTGGAATTGAAGTCGAACTTGACTGTGTTCCAGAAATATTCGCAAATCAACAACATGGGAGCGCCATCTAAGCTCGCAATTGCGACTTCATCAGTCAACCGTCTTGTCAAAGAAGAAGCCAGCTACCACAAGGAAGTCGAGCAGCAAGAGGCACGCATCGCCAAGCTTGAGCAAAACAATGGCGACGAGTACGAATTAAAGCAAGAGGTTTGTCTAGGATTCGATGTTTGTCTTCTGGATGAGAAACTTATGCTTGTTCTCCAGAAACGTGCGCTTGAAGAGACACACAAGGTCTTTCCATCTCTTCACCAGCGCATCAAAGACGCAGTCGCAAAGCTGGAGCAGCAAATGGTATGATATTCTGTATGCATTGATGCAATAGCTAGCTCATGCTGACACCATCAAGGAGCAGGAAAAGGGCGAACAAAGCAGCCCTGAGGAGATCACCGCTGCGAAGGAAGCCATCTCAAATGCACAAACTGCCGTGCGGCAGACGGCATAGAACACTATACGACCAAGCAAGACCACGAAGATACCAGGATGCGTGATACGCTGATAACAGACTCTCTGTGATCGAAGTCATTTTCATTGCTCGTTGCCAGTCGTCAAGCTAGGAGATATCCATGCTCTCTGCACCGGCTTGGGCCTCGAGCTCACCATGCGCTTCAGCAACGGAGACACTGTTCGCTATTGCTTCACTAGCTTCGCCCATCTCGGTGTCTTTTCCATCCTGGCCTACACCCATCTCAGCTTCCATCGAGCCAGGAGACGGTGCTGAGCTGGTACCTATGGCAGGTGCAGATAATCCCACCGCCTTTCGCAATAGATCGTTCTGATTTCCAGAAGTAAAGTCTTCTCCGTCCATGCCCGATACTCTTATAGGTGTGTTTGAGCCAGTCTCCGGTCGTGGCGTACCTGCTGCACTATCTTCCTCCTTTTGGGTGCTCGTCTCGCCGTCCTCCTTCTCTTCGCCGTCTTCCTCGTCATCCTCATCCTTTTCGCCACGAATCACCCGCATCATGGTCTTGCCTTCTTCGACAATGTTGTTGAATTGTGTCCGTCTCTCAGCCCACAAATTGCCAAAGTCGCGTCCTTCAGCTTCCAGTTCTGCGATCTCTGCGTTCAATTTCTCGATATTGACAGCCTGCTCGTCTCTCGGCTTCAGCATACGACTACCAGTGATCTTGTTCGCCAGAGAATCGTATTCCTTCCTCAGCGCCATCATACGTTGGGCCTCTGCAAGCTGGACCCGGAGGTCGGCTGTATTTTGTTTGACAGCTTGGGCCGTTTCCAGGATCTTGCTCTTCTCCGCCGCGTATCTCTGCCTCTCGCGATCATTGGCGTCCTTGAGCATTTGGATCCTGATCAACAAGCTCTCAAATGATTCGAAGTCCAAGAGGAGATCGTCGCGCCATCGCGCGCGCTCGGCGTCGGCTTTTGCGAGTATTTCTCCATTCGAAGGCGTTGGAATTTCTTCGCCTTCGGTCGCATCTGGAGGTGGTGTTGGTAATTGGCCAGGAAATCTTTTGATCATAGAGTCTGCGGAAAGTAGACGAGTCTTGAGTCTCTGAAAAGGGCGCTCTTCCACTCCAAGCAGCCTCTCAAGATGGAGCGCTTCTTCTTCTGCCGGTGTAAGCAGGGAGACGTATTGCGATGCCATGATGTTCTGATAATGTGTCTTGTCTAAATCTGGCTGTTTTGAAACGACTTTCCTGAAGTCGACGGTCAATCACGCAGATCAGAAGTCGCTCCACACTTGAAGCTCGCGCGACGAGCTACTGCAGCGGGCCGGAGAGCCTCATTGATCGCCCTGCATCCGGCATCCAGCCCCAGATTTCAAAACACCAAGGTAGACGTCACCCTCGACTTATGGCCTCAATGATCAATACAATACCTTGTTCCACTGAATATTCTGCATATTTTTTTTTCGAAATTGTAGATTGAGCCTGGTCTTCTCTCCGCTCTCGACATCTCTGATCAATCACCCAATCTGATCCTACAAAGGGAAAGAAGCGCTCTGTTCCCGGAGTGCGCCTACTCCTTTCGACTGATCGGCTATTGCTTTAAAAGACCTCGACACGAAGTACTGAAAAGCTGACAAGACGAATTGCAATCATAGACTCGGAACTCGGCTCTCTCTCTCTCTCTCGTGTATCGGACAAAAGCTCTCTGCTGAAAAGATCGACCCCGCCACGGAATACTACACGATACTGAACAATTGAGGTCACGGACTCGCGTTGCAGTCTCCGGATTCCGCACCTGTCCCCGTATATCATACAACCGCTCTTCTGTGGTACTGTCTTCTCTCAACACAAGTTATTGTGTGTTACTGGACGTCCAAGACCACCGGGCTGTATAACAGAATTTGAATTCCGCGCCTTCCCCTGCATATTGGACAAGAATTTTGTTCCAGACCACCAGCTTTCGATACGAGACACTACGCCATTCCGGTTATTTGAGGCCGTGGGGTCGCCTCGCAACGACAAATTCGCTCCGATCTCGGTAGACTCGCCAAGATGGTGCTATCATTGGTCAAACTCTGCCGGCGGACAGCCATACGGAATATCGATGCCATCGATGATCTGGGCGACGAAATGCCCTTCGAGATGCTTGAGCCGATATTACGCAAAGTCACCGATCCAGAACAACTAAAAACACTGGAAGAGAACAGCCCCCAAATCGCAGGACTCTGTGGAGAGATGTGGCAAAACCTGATCAAACGCGATATTCCCCGGTGGGAAACCAAAATTATCGAACCAAAGAACCCTAAAAGCTGGTGGAAGGTCTACCGCAAGTTAAAGAAAGAGGATGAAATGGACAAGAAGGCGGCGGAGGAGCAGCTGAAGCAGGCTATGAAAGCGCGAATGGTAGACAAGGACCGTAAACAAGCGACGATCGTGCACGCAGTCATGCCCGAGGGCAACAAGGCGGCCAAGGCACACTTTGCAGGCAATAGATCAATGGCTTTTGGAGGATCAGCTATGAGCAGGAAGCCGACCGGAGCCGAAGCCCTCTCCCTCATTCGCCGTCAGACGTTCAACGCCAGCAATAACAGGAAGGTGACCAACTCGGTGCCGAGCCAGGAACTGGCAAATAAGCGAAGTCAGATCACACGGGCGCCACCGAGCATGGTTCAAGCATACGCCAGGCAAGCCGGTGTGAGTCCAGTCAAGCAGCCGATTCCCAGGATAACGCAGACGTCTTCCAGCCGGCCGGTGATCTTTGCTCCATCGAACAAATCCAGCTTGAGGGACGTAGCCCTGAGTGCTGCAATCCGGAAAGAGAACGAAGCCAAGGAAGCACGGTTGCGAGCTCTCACATCAGGCAAGAGTAAACCCACTACTTCGAATCAGCCGACTGCCTCAAGCTCCCAGAGGCCGGAGCCTACTCTTCCTGCTGATCGGGTATCACCACCTGCGGCGTCGAGCAGTGGAGCACAAAGAAAGCGCCCAGCCAGTGGTATATTCATGAACACCAACAAAATGATCAAAAGATGAACAAGGACAGGGCCAGCCAGACACAATAAACTAACGATGTAGCCGCGGCGATCACAACCAGGTTACAAAGGGTCCGAGAATAGTGACAGCCAACGATGCATGTCCGGATCCGCTCGGTCAAATATCACGCAACGCTGATGCTGTGAGCGACTTGCTGTTCAGCTGACTCTCGTCGTGACCCATTACAAGCACTCGGAACGGTATACTGGACGCTCCAGAGCAGGATCTCGAAATGTCCGCAGTTGCCGTGTGCGAGACCGCGTATCAGCACTACGGCTGTACGATCCCACAAGAACCCGTACTGGCAATACTGGACGGCAGAGCAGTCCGGATTTCATAGCCGATCTGTGTGCTCGTTCTGCACTATACCAGAACCACGATAGCTCAGGCCTACCGTAGACACTTCAACCCAGCCCGAGTTTGCAAAACCACACTCAATCATGCGCATAGTATTTAGACGTAATGCGCACCGTAAAACCAAGTACCATGTAAATGTTCATTCAGCAACCCGCTCAAAGCTGCCTAGGCAGATGTACTTGTAGCCCATCGATCGCATCCTCAACGCCGTCCATGCACCCCGATCACCATCTCCATGTTCTCAACCAACCTCCCGCGTAGTCTCCACAGCCTCCTCCCACGTGCTCTTCATCGCCCTCCTCTCAGCGCAAGGACCAAATGCAGCGTCGCGCCTCCTTCAAGGTTATATTCTTCCGCAGTCTTGTCGTCGTTCCTGGGTTGTGTCAGTGCCGGCTATTGTCATTCGACCTCCTCTGTCCAAGCTGTCGATGTGCGTAGAGGCGAGTTTGTAGTTTCGTCGTGGTGACCGGGAGTTGAAGGTGGGTGTGTGAGGAGGGTGAGAGGGACATCGTGAACGTAACGTACATCTGCTTTCCGCCGTAGATCAATCGCTGCTGCACTGGTGGGATGCCTTCTTTTTCTTCTACGCGCTCCTTTATCCGCGAGACCTGTGGTTGTCCGTCAGTGTGATGCTTTGCCGAAAAGGCTGCGCCTGGCGGGATGATGTTGCGTTGCTAGGTAGCGTGTGCTGCGAGGGCTTGTGGAAGATTGTCTGGTCTTCTGGTGGAGTAGGATCCCGGGAGTAATGTGAAGGGTCGAGAGGGGTATTCGTAGGTTCTCCCGTGAAAGTTGGCACGCACCTTGTAGTCTGGCTCGATGTCCAGCTCGATCTCCTTGCCGGTGAGGGTACGGACTCTGAGAATGGTCAGTCTGATTGCTTTTAGTGTGAGGAGGTCCGTACTTGATCTGCATTTTGTAGGTTTCAGGTCAAAGGTGATGCGCTCTTGCTAGATTCAGGAATGATGTCGGAGCAAGTGAGTGCAGGTGAGATGGAACAACGATGCAGTGATGGTGGGGAAGTGGGATGGCTTGGCGGTGAATCTGCGCTCACAGTGAACGAAGATGAGGCGGCGGCGGTGATGACTTGCATGTGTATCACCAGTATCATGCATTGGGAGATTCTGCGGTTGAAATATTGCTTGTTGCTTCGCTACTCATAAACAGGAGGCTACTGGGTATCTTTATCGTCGCCAACTCGGGTGAATAATGGCTTGTCCTTCCGACGCCTGAACCCACAACCAATTCCCCCATACTCCTAAAATGAACCTGACAAGAACGCCCTTTACAAGTTTGATGTGCTAAAGAGATGTCGCGAAATAGATAGAGCAATTTCCAACCGCCAACCATCACTTTGGTGCCCAGCTTCTACTCCGTCGTCGTTGAGCAGCGACCTTGGAATTCCACAACCCAAGAAAGAGCTCCTCACATTCATCCTCGTCCTGGCTGTCAAACTCAACCTCTTCTTCCACAGGGTGTACTCGCAAAGGGTACTCGTGAATCTGTGTAGGAGGTTCGATATCGTCCTCATCACTTTCCCAGCATACCGTTCTACAGACTCTCCTAGTTTCGAGGATAAAATTGCCGACCTTGTATTTCTGTGCCTCTTCTTCTGCAGCAAGATATTTCCAGCCAAGAATGGAGCCACATTGGGAGCAGCTGATGTCACTAACGGTGTGAGCTCCTGTGACGAGCTGTCTTGGTACGGCTTTGTGAGCAAATGTGTTTGGCAGATTTGGTAACCGATCTTTGCGCGTGGGGTCCGCCATAGCAGAATCTGATACCGCGACCAGAAATGCGCGGCCATGTCTTCCGGTGAAGCCTTTGGATATGATTTGATTGGTCAAGGCAAGGTCGGTAAAGCATCTCGAGCACCGAAGACGAGAAGCATCGCCGGTGAGGTATGTTCTTGGAAATTCGCCTGGTGTAAAAGTACCCAAGCTCGGAGTGATTGCAGCATCGCTGGCAGTGCTATCGGTGCTCTGTTGCGACAAATTCGAGTCGGTACTGGACTTCCTTCTCCGGAACTTGAGGGATGGTATGAGATAAGTAGGAAATATGGAGGAAGGAGACGATAGAGAGGAAAGAGGCATATTGCAGGCGTGAACCAAAGCTATTGGAGTATCTGGTAGGTCAACTTGATAGAACGACGGTCAGCCTGTACAAAGGAGACTGATGATGAGGAACGCAAGTGTCAGAATGTAACAGCACTAATCGCTGCACAGTACGGAGTGGACTGTTCAGAAGAGACCTTGTAGTAGCGTACGTCAGTCGGTGGAGGTCAAATTGATCATACTGCATGGTAAAATGCAGGAAGATGCAAGGCCGACACCTTGAGATAAGGCACGTCGCGGTCAAGGTGCGGTCTAACGGACATCAGCAGACCCCAAAGGTGCTTCTCCATCCGACAATGCGCGAGTTTTGTTGACTGGCATGTGACGTTAACGGCATGGACGACCGAAAATGGCAGGTGGGGCTGCCGAGGCTGGGGTTACCGTACTTCCGCCGACAAGCTTCCGTGCAAACAATGCAAACATATCAATCAAGCACGACATCATCGTCAGGTCTTCATGGTTCCATCAATTGGAATACCCAGCACTTATACAACTCCTCTACAGCACATACCTCCTGTCAACGTTTCAATCTGTTGTTCAGTATACATCGTGCTAGGGTAGGCTCCTGGACATCCAATTCTGGAACTCCAACAATCCATTCGTCGGCATCGAGAGAACTTGACCCAACTGGACACTGGAGTGAGAGCGATTGCAAGACGAATTGGACAGCCCAGCGTAGGTAGTAGCCGGCGAAATGCTGGCGCAGCGTGTCCTTCGCGGTGCCTGCGCCCAGCCCTTGGTACGCTCGCGACCACTATGGGGAACGTCAATACAGCGGTCTCCCTTCCCGACACCGCGGGTTTTCACGACTTCTCTGATCTACAGGAGAGACGAAACGCATGCGCGGACGATACAACACGAGACCGAGCAAAAGGCAGACAAGGCCAACAATGTCGCCGAGGTCAAGCCAGAATCGGTGGAGACAGAAAAGCCCGCTGTACCAGCAAGCACCGACAGTTACATGGCTGAGCAGACTGTTTCCAACAAAGAGCAGCGGAAAGCAGATTGGGCGATCATAAAAGACATGGCGCAGTATCTATGGCCGAAGAATGACTTTGGAACTCGGTTTCGAGTTGGGTTGTCTGTGGCACTGCTGGTTGGCGCAAAGGTGGTTACCCCGTCGTTCAGGTCCTTCTGTTCCTTCCACCAAGGCAGATTTGTTGATAGTGATGATAGGTTCTCAATGTACAAGTTCCTTTTTACTTCAAAAGCATTGTGGATTCTATGAACATAGACTTTGCTTCAGTGGGTGGTACCGCAGCCACGGTGGCCGGTGCTACTATATTCGCATGTGAGTTGCGCCGCTCTTTCGATTACGAGGCTTGATCTAATCAGCACATAGATGGTGCGTCAAGGATTGGCGCCGCCATCTTCCAGGAATTACGAAACGCTGTCTTTGCCAGTGTAGCACAAAAAGCGATTCGTAAAGTGGCTCGCAACGTATTCGACCATTTACTCAAGCTGGATTTGAACTTTCATCTATCACGACAGACCGGAGGATTGACCCGAGCGATGGATCGAGGTACAAAGGGCATAAGCTTCCTTCTGACATCGATGGTCTTTCACATCATACCTACCGCATTGGAGATCTCACTGGTCTGTGGTATTCTCACATGGCAATACGGAGTCAAATTTGCAATCATAACCTCGGCAACAATGGTCGCCTACTCTGCGTTCACGATCTGGACGACTGCATGGAGGACCAAGTTTCGTAAACAGGCCAACGCAGCTGACAATAAAGGTGCTACCGTAGCAGTCGACTCGCTTATCAATTACGAGGCTGTGAAGCATTTCAACAACGAAAAGTACGAAGTCAATAGATATGACAAAGCATTGAAGGACTACCAGGACTCGTCGATCAAGGTAGCGACCTCGCTTGCTCTGCTGAACAGTGGACAAAACATCATTTTCTCAGGAGCCCTCACTGCGATGATGTTCATGGCAGCTCAAGGCGTCGCGGCCGGCACATTGACAGTCGGTGACCTTGTCATGGTGAATCAGCTCGTCTTCCAACTGTCCGTTCCTCTCAACTTTCTCGGTTCCGTCTACCGCGAGCTTCGCCAATCTCTTCTCGACATGGAAACCCTCTTCAATCTCCAAAAGTTCGACGTCGCCATCAAGGAGAAGCCCAACGCACCTCCGCTCCGTCTTACCGGCGGTGAGATCAAGTTCGAGAACGTGACCTTTGGCTATCGGCCCAACCGCCCTATTCTTCAGAACCTAACAATGACAATTCCTGCGGGTAAGAAGATCGCCATCGTCGGCCCATCTGGTTGTGGTAAATCAACCATACTCCGCCTGCTGTTCCGTTCCTACAATGTTCAAGAAGGTCGGATTTTGATCGACGGCCAAGACATTCGGGATGTCCAGCTCGAAAGCTTGCGCCGTGCTATCGGAGTTGTGCCGCAGGATACACCTCTTTTCAATGACACTATCGAGCATAACATCCGGTATGGCGATCTAAATGCGTCGCCCGAAGCAACCCGTGCTGCCGCCAAACGAGCGCAGATCCACGACATCATTGAACGATTTCCAGAAGGCTACCAGACCAAGGTCGGAGAGCGGGGAATGATGATATCTGGAGGCGAGAAGCAGAGACTCGCGGTATCGAGGCTGCTGCTCAAGGATCCGCCATTGCTATTTTTGGATGAAGCGGTACGTCTTCTTGTCTATTGGGAGATATCATATGTAGCTGACATCTCACAGACTTCGGCCTTGGACACGCACACGGAGCAGAACTTGCTTGGTAACATCAACAGCATTCTGAGGGAGAAGTCGCGGACGAGTGTCTTTGTAGCGCATAGACTGCGCACGATCTTCGACTCGGATGTTATCCTCGTTCTCAGGGACGGACATCTAGTAGAGCAGGGCTCACACGAGAAGCTGATCGACAGTGGCGGGCTCTATTCTGAGCTCTGGAGTGGTAAGTCCTGACATTCAGCTTTCGATGTAGAGTTTGAACTAACACTTAGCAGCGCAAGAACTGCTATTCCTTGAGGAGGAGACGGAGGAGCAGAAGTCGATCAAGAAGGCGAAGAACCTGAAGCAATGAGTGTAGTCAAGATTGTAATATATCAAGTAGAGATGATCACACCATGCTGTAAGATAAAGCATATGCATGATTGCTTGGTATACTTGGCTCTGCAGTGACATCCCATAGTTCATACTTATAGTTCATACTTGGAAACTTAGTATCTGTCTGTATGCCACGACCAACTTCGCGTTTGAAACTGTCCCTATTGAATACCAGTCCAAACCACAAAATGCGGGTGCAAAATATGATGCATTTTCATGAAAACAGGATCGCGCTTGCTGACATGGTCTTGATGACGTCTGGACCGGTCAATCATGAACCAGCCCAACGGACTGATGCAGATAATTGGTCTATACCACAAACTCGGTACCCGCTTTGACTCTTGCGATAAGATGCAACTGGCGACGAGCAGTAATTTCTGAAAGGATGACGCCACGGTGTAGATTCTCGCCCGAGTGAAAGAGCAATTGCACTGCAGCTACTCAAACGCCGTACGAATCACGGCCCTTCAATACCAACTTTCATAAAAAACGAACGTTAGGTTGCCTAGCTTTTGGAGGCATATCACCAAGACACGTCGAATCACATGTTCCTTACTTTGTCAGAACCTCGACGCCCAGAATGGACAACCATGACCCACCGCCAGCACCACCGCCGTACGTCTCGCCCACCGACCTTGACCAACTCGCCACAAACGGACACCTCTCACTACCTCTTCCCCCTGCCCTCGCAGAGCAATATACTCAACTCTTCACGAACGCAAAATCCTTCTTCGCTCTCCCCCTAGACCAAAAACAAACCCTCTACCCCTCTCCACCACAAAGCACAGAACAAGGCTACACTCACATAGCCAACGAGAAAGAATTCCTCACGATACGGCACAACACCCTCTCTTCCTCCTCATCCACCTCCCCTCCGAATCCGATTATCGATGACCAAATCACGGCAATCTGGCACAGCACAGCACACCTCCTCTACCGTGTTCTAGCAGATCTGAGCGCGGCGATCGACATCGACATTCACGCCTGGGACCCGCTGCTCGACGGCTGTTTATCACTGCCCGAGACAGAGGACGACGCCACGCCGAGTCTGCTAAGGGTATTCAGGTACGATGCGGGCAGTGGCACGGCGGAGCGGCATCGCGATCTGGGGTTGTTGACGCTGTGTGTCTGCGCGGGACGGGGACTGCAGGTTCTGGACTCTGAGACTGGCTCTGACAATGGCGCCGACGGAGCAGGTGATCTTGAAGGTAGTCGGGGCAAGGTCTGGAAAGATGCGCCGGAAGTCACGGTGCTTGTCGGTGATTCGCTCTGGTTGCTTAGTCGTGGACGCATTCGAGCCGGCATCCATCGCGTTGTGCCGAACGATGAGGGGCGGATGAGTATTGTGTTTGCGCTGCGCATGGCGACCAGGCATGATGTTGACACGCGGCCGTTTGGCGGCGAGGAGGTGGTCAGGAGTGCGGATTTGTGGGACAGGATTTGGAGAAGTAGGGTTAATGTTAATGCGCAGAAGGATGTTCGGGAGGAGCAGAAGCGAAGGAGGAGGGAAAGGGATGTTTGTTGATGAGCGAAGGGGTTGAGATGTCGAAGAGCGCAGACGAGTGAGCGCTTCGTTTGGTCAATCACTTGATGGAGCAGGACAGATGAACGGAGCAGTTTATCGAAGAAGTCCTTGACGGCGACGACAACTGGGTAATGACGAGTGTGCCACGCGACGGTCAGACGTCATCGATGCCGACACCATACTCCAAGGGCATCTCTCAAGCGACAGCAAGGCCAACACGTCGATCGGCATCGGTCGAGACGTCCATCGCTGTACGCAAGCGCAGGCGATCTCACGATCCTCGAGAGACAGTCCAAGAGGCCCGGTCTTCACATCGCGACCGTCAAGAGGGGCCAGCGTCGCCTTATCAATCTGATGGCCGGAGAAGCGACCATGATTCAGACGAGGAGACAAGCAACCGATACGGGACCACGCCGAACGCTTATGCCACTCCTCACAGCAATACTACGAATATTGGCGCAATCTACAACACAATGGGTCACGATGGCGATGTGGTGAAACGCGATGCATATCTTCTTCCACACCCAGCTCATACAAGCCAGGCTATGAATGAAAAAAAGCGTTGCCCTAAAGCTGGTTCCACAACCACAACAATCCACACCCCACGCGCCATAAAGGTTCTTCCGAATGGCTGACACCCACAAACGCCGGTCTGTGTGCCACTGTACTAAGCGAGAAGTCCAGCACACGGAACTCTCCTCGACACGCTGACCTTCCTCGACGATACGCAAGCGACGCGTTCTGCCTCCTGGCACGGGAACGAAGAGGAGAGTGATGGACGACGTGGGGGAGTGGAGAGTGACCTTGCCGATCCGTGGTTCTTCGCAAGCATTGCACGGATGAAGGTCTGTAGACGCTTTAAAGATGCAACAAAGGTGCCACGCGCTGACTCCCGAGGGAGAAAGGCGTGGGCGAGTATGGGGAGGAAAGAAGGAGAGGTGACGGTGGGGGTTTGTAGACCTAGGGGCTCCATGGAGCTATGACTCACAGAGGTCGTCACGCGCCGTCGACTATGACGTCCAGATTGTGAGGTGGACTTATGAAACATGCGGATACCCAAGTTGAGGTGTAAGTGAAGATGAAGCGCAGGTGAAAGGGTACCGACGGAAGAAAAGCAGACCTGAGCGACACGACTTACGATAGCCTGGGACATCTCGCAGATCAGAGTGGGAACCGCAATCAATATAAGATATTTATTTCCAGATCATTAACTCTCGCGAATCCATTGTTGGAAGGATAACGAGCAGAAGTGTCAAGTGAAGTCAGAGTGTAGATTTCAGAGCGGACGGAAGTGCTTGAGAAGCCGTGCCGAGACCGAGATGCGGTCTGGCCAATCAGACGCCAGGCTTTTGGTAATCGTCAGGACGTCGACGACTTCTCGAGCTTCACCCTTTGAACTAGAATACGCATTCCTCGACAACCACATTCGCCATGGCCTCTAAACTCGCACCATTGGCTTTCAGAAGCGCCTCCAGAGCGCTGCGACCAACGTTCCGGGCGCAAACCCGCGCCTTTACCGCGTCAGCCCCAGTCAAGAGCGGCGGCGACTCCCTCTTCGTCGTACGTGCACTACATGTTCCACGAAGAGTTGACACGGCCACTGACGATATGTCCAGCATCGTGACAGTCCAGAGGACAACCTCAGTATCCCCTTCAAGTTCAACGCCCAGAACGAGAAGCTCATCGAAGAGATCCTCGCGCGCTACCCATCGCAATACAAAAAGGCCGCCGTCATGCCGCTCCTCGACCTCGGCCAGCGACAACACGGCTTCACCAGCATCAGCGTGATGAACGAAGTCGCGCGCCTGCTCGAAATGCCACCAATGCGTGTCTACGAAGTCGCAACTTTCTACACCATGTACAACCGCAGACCGGTCGGCCGCTTCCACGTCCAGTGCTGCACCACCGTGAGTTAGCCACCACAACACAATCCACACCCACCCAGAGCAAAGAGCAGAAAAGGTACTAACGCACACAAACAGACACCCTGCCAACTCAACGGCTCCGACGGCGTGATGAAAGCCATCGAAGAGACCCTCGGTGTGCACGTCGGCGAAACAACCGAAGACCGCCTCTTCACCTTCTCCGAAGTCGAGTGTCTGGGCGCCTGCGTCAACGCGCCCATGGTGCAGATCAACGACGACTACTACGAAGACCTGACCCCGGAAACCACAAAATCCCTGCTCCTGGCCCTCAAGGACGCGGCTCAGAAGACAGGCGCCAGCGGCTTCGCATCGGGCCTGGCGGGCGAGGCCGGCAAGAGAGATGTGCCTGGCGAGACGGGTCAGGGAACCGCGATCAAGGATCAGGGCAGGAGTTATACTGCGCAGGGCGTCACGTTGCCCAGCCCCGGCCCGTTCAGTGGGAGGAAGAGCTGTGAGCCGCTCGCTGGGCCGACGTGTTTGCAGGGTAAGCCTTGGGGCAATGAGACCATGAGGACGGATGGTGCGCTTGACTAGGTGTGGGGTGTACATGTACAGCAACAGCGAATGAATACAAATTCGACAATTCTCTCTTGTTCCTGGTTCATGAGTAGGGTGGGTGGGCTGCTGATCGCCGGCCACGTGACATCTGCATTGCTCGATCAGCCTCTGGTCACGCCAACGGATGCTCTCGGAGCTAAACAGATGGAGTTGACAGCGTGCAGCGAAAGAGGTCGACTCTTAGGGAGAGCACGCGTTAACATCCGGATGGGAAATCACACGCTCGAAGGCCACGACTAAGTCGGTAGCGAATGAGACATCAAGACGAGAAAACATTCATGATTCATACAGCGCCTATCCAAAGCCTTTCCCCATACTCAAATATCGGTATCTAGTGACCATTGGCGCCGTTGCCACTGCTACAGCACTCGACACCGCCGTCGGCCTGAGTCACACCAACAGTACTTCCCTGATGGTGCTGCTCGCTGAGCAGAGTACTCTTGTTAAAGTCCTGAGTCGAAGGCGGGACGTCGATGGCGGGGTTCCTGTCGAAAAAATTGACAGGCTTGAGAGCGACCTTGAGGATCTCGCACGGCATGACCGGGAAGTCTTCAATGCGGGGAACCTAAGAGTATCAGTATTTTGGAGACTGTTGGATGCGGGAAAAGGAAGAAAGACTCACGTGGTTGATACCGAATTGCACAAATACAACCAGATCATCGTCGACGATACTCTCGTTGCGCTCGGCCCAGCTGCGTACTCCTGTTCCACCGCGGCTCTGGTTCGTGTACTTGCCGCCCGCGAAGAGTTCGCCGTCACGGTACTTGACGGCGTAGATATTGCGGTCGCTGAACTCGGCGCGCTTGTAGTTGAAGCTGTCCTTGTCGGAGATGATCTTCTGGAACGGCGGCGCCATGATCTTGTACGCGACCGGCTTGCCGTTGATCGGGTTGCGCACGCTACTGTTCTGGATCTTGTAGATGCGGTTGACGTCGTAGTCGAGGTCGTAGCCACCGCTCGTCTCGCATAGTGTCTCTTTGACCGTGTAGCCGTTGCCGTGCGGGTTGAAGTCGGAGCGTGGCATTGGGTGCGCTTCTTCGTAGACAAGGCGGTTGGCGTGGCCTTCGATCATGGGGTCGATGCGTAGAGAGAAGATGTGCTGGTGGTGCACGGCGAGGACGCCTGGGTGCACGACTGTGCCGAAGGGAACGTCGAGACCGTCATCGATTGGCTGTGTGGAAAGGATTCCGGTGGCTCTGACCTCGTACATGGCTTCTCCTGCTTGGTTGAATTGGAAAGCAAGGATGTACTCGTAGTTGGCGACGGTGATGATGGACTGGAGGACGAGTTCCCGGCTGCGAGCGATGGCTGCCCTGCCGGTACGGTAGTTGGTGTGCTTCCAGCCGATACCACCGTCCTGCTCGTGAATGCAGACGCAGTTGTGCATATCGATGAGACCGCCCTTGTCGTCGTTCAGGACGGCGTCGAGATAGTGGATAGAACCAAGGCAGTCGCAGCCAAGCTTGAGGTCGTTGGCCATGATACCGGCTCCGGCATCACCCAAGTCAAATGCAGACTTTTTGTGGAATGGATGTCTAGGGTCGGCATATGGGATATTCATGTCGGACAGCGAGAGTCTGTAGAAGAGGGCACGGCCATCGTAACGAACGTCGTACAAGACCATACCTTCTCTGATGTTGAAACCAACCTTGAATGACCACTTTTGCCACTCGATGTAGTTGATGGTGCCTTGCTTCTTGACGGTGAAGCTTGCACCCTCGGGCTGAGAAACATGCAGAGGCTTGACGTCTGACCTCAATTTCTTTTGCAGCTCTGGCACGTACTCGTTCGCAGGTCTGTCCTTCAACGGCTGAGTCTCCTTGAGGGTGTGGTCCTTGCCAGTCGGAAGGTGGTCGATCCTAATGACCTTCATATCGGAAGTTGTGATGACTGGGGAGATTGGAAGTGGGACAGCGTAGTGGTTCGCATCTGGGTTGTCTTTGGTGGAAGATGGACGCATGTACATGAACATTTGCCACATACGCTCATGATCGTCAACTCCATCAGACCCGTAAATCCAAGGATCGATGACTACTACTGATCCCTCAGGTAGCTTCAGCTTAGCCAACTCTGCTTGGACACCTTTGTCCTCAAGACAGACGCGCTCAAGAGTCATGATCTCGTCGCCATCACCAGGAGCGTGCATGTTTGCTCCTAGTCGGACATTGACCTCAACAGACTGTGAAGAGATGTTGACAATGGCTTCGTGAAACTTGTTGGTCTTGCGAATGTAGTATGAGATCATTGCTTTCCTGTCAATGCTCGGGACTGAAGAGCCATCGTGCTCGGCCTCGAGGTATGGAATGACCTCTGCCTTGGGTGGCTCCTCAAGAGTGATGGACTTGAAGTGGAGATCGGTGCCTTCTGGCCACTCTTTCTGGAGCAGTCCGGCCGCCGACCTGATCTCATCTCCGGAAAGAGGAGAGAAAGGATGTGTTGATGATTGTTTCGATGAGCGGACCGGAAGGTCGACTGGGTCTGCGGAAGGTGCCATGCTGTGAGAGGTAAAGTGGTAGTGAGAGGAGTAGTGGTTGCTGGTGATGGTAAAAAGGGATCGGGAAATCGTCAAATACTTAGGTTAATGTTGATATCTGGGGCGAGCTACGCCAGAAGTAACTTCCATTACTGATAGAGTTGCTGATAGGAAGGTGCAGCCTGTAGGTCGTGAAGGTGTGGAGTGATCTACAATCTGATAGATAGGAAGGAGCTAATCCGTAAACGGCAAGTACATGCGTTGCCAAATACAGTCACAGGACATAGGCCGCTTGATCCCGCCTGTTTTGGCCTGTTTTGCTTCACACGGAGATTTTCGTACCTGTATTCCAACCCAACCACAAAATCAAAGCGATACTCCGAACATCACTCCGATGCTCGTATTTTGCTCCACTCGATCTCAATAGACAGCCTTGAGAGCGGATGCATTCCGTACTGTGAGTCGTTGCTGCGAAGATAACGCGGCGTCCGTTGAAGACGCGATGTGCCCCTCATCGCGACTTTCGACTCGGTTTTAGACCACGACACAGGACTTTGACTGCGAGATAAATATTCACGGGCGACACCGCGTTTCCCCAAGTCAGCAACTCTATATTTGTCAGACGTGATACTGTAAGGTAATGGAAGTGACCAACATGAGATACTAGGTAGGTCCCAGCATCTCCACCGTCTATTATTTTGTGGAGAAGGTTCGCGGATGCTATCTCCGGGTCAGAGGTCTAGAGCTTCACCGTGTTGCAGACCTCGGCCGTTACCACCTCCTCTTCATTCACATACATCTATCGCTACCACCACGATATCACTAGTCCTCGCGCGTGCAGCTCCTCGAGTCGCATTGGGTGGACTGACTTGCCTTATCGCGAACCAACCACACAGCACATCCAGTTCCCTGTCTGATCAAAATGTCCGCTTGGGCTAGGTTCCGGGGTACGACATGAGCACGCGATCTCTTGTCGCATAGAACCTCACATTGACTATTCGCGCAGACGCTGTCCTGACCTCGAAATGGAACAAGCCTTTCCCTGTTACAATGATTCCCTCAGCCATTGGTCTATACCTCGCTGAGAGACAAGGCGAGCGTCAACGCCAGATTCTTGCCGAAATCAGAGCCCTTGGAGTAGACGATATCCCGAAGGTCAAGGAGATTGCTTCCAAGCCACGATAGCGAGCGGGAGGGGGAGACTGAGCGGGCAAGTCATGCTGAAGAAAGAGCACTGGAAAAGCAAGTTGTTGCCATTTCTTGGATCTTACAATACATGTCGGAACTATCTGTTGGCTATGTCAAATATCTTTGTACAGGCGACTCTATACACGGAATGGGAGCAATATCGCTACACAGCATGCCGCTTCGCGCGACCAGCTCGAATCGAAGCCCTAAGCCGTTTGACGCTCTTCTGCCTATCAGCTGGATCGAAGTCCTACAGTCGCCGTGACGCGTGAATCACGTAGGTTGATGGTAATCAACTTCACTGAAATCTAGCGGTAACAGATGTTGTTGACTTGTAATTGGTAAGCTGACATTTTCCGTGCTCCTGACCACCACCACCCAGGTCAATCTTCAAAACATATATACAACAATAAAAACCAGACCAAAGACGACCAGCAACCGAACCGACCAAAGACGACAAGCAAACAAGCCGACCAAGAAAGACAGCAACCCTCCTGAAATTACCACAGCCCTCTTACAACCCTCAATCGACCCTCACTCCTTCTTATGAACAACAATCCACTTCGGCGGCAAACTCTCCCCATTCTTAGCACTACATCCAAACCCCTCAAGCGTAACCTTTCCCGCATCGCCATACTCGACTCCGCGTCCCTTACTCCACTTCCCACCGCCCACCTCCACAACCTCGGTCATACACCAGCCCTTGACCTCATCGCCCTCCTTGGCACTCACAACATCGATAACATCCGCCACCGTCAGGCTGAGCGGCACTCTATTGACCTCGAACTTGAAATCCGTCGCTTCATCAAGTTTCCACACCAGCGTGTCTTTGATCACGTGGATGTAGCACATTTTCTTCGGGAGCAGGAGTCTGCTGCCGGGTTTGTTGTTGTTGGCGCTGGATTTCTTTTTCTTTTCTTTCTTTTCCTTCTTCTTTTCGGGCGCTTTCTCTTCGGTCTTTGGCTTTGCGGCAGCGGCAGCGGCGACGATTGGTGGTGGTGGGATCGTCATTGTCATGTTGTTTCCGTAGCCCTCGCCGTATGGGTACCACATGTAGTCTGGGGTTCCCCGGTATGGTGGGGGTGGGATTGGTTGGAAGCCGACGGACATGGGTAGTGGTGCTGGAGCGCCGGCTCCGGCGTTGGCACAGGCGAGACACATTTGGAGTTGTCTGTTAGGTGGTAGTTGGTAGTGGTGCGCGCCGGGTGGTTGTATTCGCTTGTTCGACGATAGGAGCTGGTGGTGATGTAGGTAGTGGTGCTCGCCAGGTGGATGTGATTGGTGATTGAACAGGAGTCGGTACAGCGCGCCAGGTGGATGTGGTTGGCATGGAACTCGGAAGTGGAACGAGGTAGTAGGTTGTTTGCTGTTGTGCAGAGATGTGGTACAGAGAGCCTGGGCTTTTTATACTCTACATGCAAGACGGTGTCACAAGCTTCTTTGCAAGAACGAGTGCTGCCTACAGTGCTGTGCACATGCGTTGAGCACATGCGCCGTCTAGCATCTAGTCCTGTGATTGGCATAGACGCCGGCTTTCGATCACGGAACAATGGAAGCAGCATGTGGTCTTTGAAGCGCCAATGACTATTGCCACACACATAACGAATGCCTAGAGGTAGCCGCCAGCACTACCAGGCACACTATCACGGGACTCAAATGCATAGAACAAAGGCATCTTGACCAAGGGTATCTAAATCATCAACTACCCGCCACCACAGCCAGGCCCTCATAGATCCTCCTCTTGACAGCAAAGAATGTGCCTTCGAACTGTCTACCACGAGCACCGGGGGCCGCATAGCTGCCTCCTACGACCTCAATGGTCCCTGATGCAGTCTTGCGCACCATGACCATGTCGTCGATCAACAATGTGCCTTCGCCTCTGAACTCAGCCATGTGGCCAGATGCCTGCATCAAACGGCGCAGATCCGCCAGTCTGAGATCGCCCACGTGAATTGGTTGTGTCACGAGTTGATTTGCTGGCATCGTGCTCGTAGGTAGGATATCCAGCACGGGCTCGACTTTGCCGTTGTTTCCCGTGCTGAGATCCTCGGCCTCGCTGACTTCGCTACCCTGGATCATCTTGAGCTTCTTTCGACGGTTTTCTTCGGCTGCGTCGGCTACCTTCGCCAGAATAGTGTCGAGTCTGCCCGTAATGGCGACGATGCCGAGACCCTTGACATTCTGCCACGCGAGGTGCTTGACGAGCTCTCTGCTCAGCTTCAATTCCCAAGCATTCGTATCCACGCTGGCATTGACGGTCTCGCCAATGGTTGGTGCAAAGACGATGTTGCTCTCATCTCCTGAATCCAGCAGCGTTCGGCAGTCCTCGGCAAGTGAGTTCGTATCTTCGGCGTCTCCGGCAATCAGGATCAGTTTTCGTGGTCGAATCAGGGGTATCAGCATCTGTAAATCTCGTTTCTCGTGCAATCCAGAGAAGTCGATATAGGCGATGCGCATGTGGAAGGTCAAATTCTCCTCTCTGAAGATCGCTTTGAGCGGCCCTTCAGGCGTAGACTCTTCCGGCTCGTAGTCTGACTCTTCCGACTCGCTTACATTTCCATCACCACCAGTCCCAAGTCGTTCCGCTTCGTCTTCGCCGTCGAGTTTCGTGCGCTTGTTGCCAGCCTTGCCTTGTCCTTTCTGCACGACATCGCCCCACTTCCTCTTTTGTCCGACTGCGGCTTCGCCATTTGCTTCCTCCTTAATGCCCTGACTGTCTACCTCATCTTTCTCTTCCGCTCTCAGATACTCCTCCGGCCTGATGATATCACCAAAATCGTCGTTCTTGTTGCGTTTCGTGATAAAAGGGAAGATCTTCTCTCTGCCTCGTTTTCCTCGAACGTCATAATCGTAGATGTTTTTGCGTCGTAACAACACGTTCACGCCCAGCTCTTCATCAGTCAAACCAACCTTTCGTCGAGATTGTGTCATTGTTGCTGTGACGTTCAAAGCCCTTCCTTGCTGATCGCCTTCGGATCCCTGATCAGATTCATCCGTGGTCTCAGATTCGTCGTCTGCAATTCCCTCGGCGGTCTCTCCAGCCAGCGTAGTGTCTCCCTCCTCCGTGCTGTGAACCTGACGCCTCCTGGCCAGGTACTGCTGGTAAAAGAGGTTCTCTTCTCCTTGCAAGCGAGCCACTTCAGCATCGTGAGACACAACAGTCGCTCCATTCGGACTGAAGATGTTCGTTTCCGAGCTCTCGCCATTCTTTACAGCCCACTTGTGCCACATCTGCCAAAGCGTTGAGCCGATACCCATTCGTCCATTCTCGGAATCTTGAGAGGGAGTGCCTCTTTCTGTCAAGATGACCAAGTTCTTCGATTCAGCGCTGAGCTTGCGTAAAGCTCCTGATGAGAATCCCCATTCCAGCGATTTGTCGCTTGCGAGGATGACACCTGGCTTGCCAGATGAAAGAGCGCGTTCTAATTGTGTCTTGCGCTCAATGAGCTTGATGTGTCGGAAATCCAGAGGCGTTTGGTCTCCCTGTGCCTTGCCACCACTCGCCGCTTTCTCCTTGTCGTTCGCGGCTTCCATATCACGTACGATTCCTTCGTCCATCCATTCGATCATACTCTTCGCAAATCTGAGAGTGGAGCCTGCCGATTTGCTGGCGAGATGGACTCGCGCATTCCTGTAAGCATCACCGTTTGCTCCAGCGACCTCCTCTCTCCAGTGCTGTTCCAGGATGTATGCGAGTTCGAGAATTCGAGCGCTTGAATCTGTCGGTATAAGAACCGTACCACCGTTGAGGACAGTCTCCGCTACTCTGTTCAAGAGAGTTTCGTCCCTTTTCTTCCGGCCACCCGCAAGATGCGACTTCTCTACACCCTTACTGCTGCATACAAGCGCGGTCGGCCTCCGCAGTTGCTCGGCAATCTCAGCTCCTCCTCCGCCTCCCCCTAACCATGCAGCTCCTGACAAAATGTTCTCTTTCGCTTGATTCCAGTCCACAGCGTACACAATCGACTCGAGCCCGTACTGTATATGCCATATTGTTCCTCCCAATGTGTGACCTGCATTGTACGCTGTGACGGTTAATCCGTCCAGAGGTGGGGAAAATGGTGACGGTATAGGCTGATGAGGTTGTGAGTATTTGAGCGGGTTGATTAGGGAAAAGTAGCTGGCGATCTCTTCCGTCGTTGGAGGTTGAAGAAGGATATTCGGGCTTTGTTTTATGAAATTCGAAGAGTACACCACATCTGCAAGGGAGCTAGCAGGAATGATCGATGCGGCTAACGGATTCGAAGAGTAGAGATCTTGTAGAAGTGTTCGACCGAGTGAGATGACGGGCGTCGTGGCATACACTGGGATCTTGGTGAACTGAGGGATGTGCTTGCAGCAATGCGCGTAGGCTCCCAAATGATCAATGGTCGGGTGTGTGAGGAGGACTATCGATGTTGTCGACAGGTGCTTTTCCAGTGCTTGGAGCTTCGTGGTATCAAAGGCCTCATCCCAGCCAACATCTATCAATATCTTGACACCTCCGTCCAGTTCAAGCAGAGACTGAGACGCTGGTGAGTCTGTCTGCGCCCCTAACAATGGCGTAAAGTTGAACATATTCTAACCCTGCATCCCCGACATCCCTCGACTCCTTTGAAAATGTTGCTGTGAATTATCGATTAATTATTGAAAGGAATGGTCGGAGGCAGGAGGTCGAGGTATTCGCGACGGAGTCTCCCGCTCCCCACGTTTTGAGGTTCTCCAAAAGTTCAAGGTCATTCACGTTCACGTGCAACTCGCTCATCTACTTCCTCGTTGCTGAGGTTTCTGCACCCGAACAGAATCCGTCGCAAGCAGAGCTATCGTCAACCCTCGAGTCCCACCGTCCATCATCCTCAAAACCGAAAAGAAACACCTCATTATTCGCCAGCAGTAGCAAGGATGGACATGCGGACATTTGTATCCGACAACCTGATCAAGTTGGTCGGGGAGTCGGACCAGATGGTGGTGGATTTCGTGCAGCAAACAGCAAGCTCGGCCAAGAGTTCTTCTCAGCTTTACGACAAGTTATCTAGTATGGTGGATGCTCCAGAACCCGACGTGCGCCGATTCAGCGAAGAGTTGTACAATCGATTACCTCGCTCATCTAGCGGCGAATCTCATACGAAGAAGGAGAAGCAGGATGACTCCAAGGACTCGAAGAAGAAGTACGCGCTTCTTGATATGGGTGAAGAGCTCGAGGCGCCCACTGCGACAAAGAGGTCAGATCGCAGCAGCAAAAGACGGGAAGGAGAACGGGAGAGAGACAGGAGTAGAGATCGCAGGCGTAAAGAAGACAGAGACAATGGCGAGCGGACCAAGACGATCAGGAGACGGGATGGCGACTTTGTAGATCGATGGGGCGACGAGGAAGAGGACGATGCAGAAGAATTTGCAACCCCTGCACCAAAGAGAGTCAAGATGGAAGTCGGTACGGCGTCAGGTGACCCAGAGCAGCCTGATGAGGATGAGGAGGAGCGTGATAGGCGAGAGCGTGTCGAGTTCGAGGAGCGACTGAGAAATCGGGACAAGCGCGATACGAAACAGGTTGGCGGAGAGCGCCCGACAAAGGTGGATAAGGAGATCGAGAACCGTAGAGCTTTGGCGGATGACGCTGAACGACGGAATCGGGAACTCAAAGACATCAGGCTCCGGTCACGACAGGAATATTTGAAGAAGCGCGAGGCTCAAGAATTGGCTCTACTGCGCAGGCAGGTGGCGGAAGAAGCGGAGGAGGAACGCAACAACCCCCTGATTACGGCCGCCGAGAAAGAGGAATTCGCACTGAACAGGGAGACCCTCCGTCTTGCGGAAGAACGACTAAACATTGATGATCACGTCGAGGGCTATGCTCTGCCGGAGGACTACATCACGGAGAAAGGAAGGATGGACACAAAGCGGAAAAAGGATGCTCTGTACAGTCGATACGTTGAAAAAGACGATCAAGGACGCGAGCGATACGTTACGGAACACGAAGAATGGGAACGGGAACAGCTCGCAAAGACAAAAGCGCAGATACAGGTGTCTGAGAGGGTTAACGAGGGCGATTACGAATATGTTTTCGACGAAGCGCAACAAATTCAATGGGTGACAGATCGCGCCATGACCGGATCTCTCAACGAACAGACGCCGGAGCAGCGCGCTATGGCCCAGCAACTCATGGCCGCGGAGAGGAAAGCAAAGACCATGGAAGACAAAAGAAAGTCTTTGCCGGTATTCGCGTATAGGCAGCAGTTTCTAGACGCAATCGACAAATACCAAATCTTGATCGTGGTGGGCGAAACTGGCAGTGGAAAAACGACTCAACTTCCACAATATTTGCACGAAGGAGGCTACACCAAGAACGGCATGAAGGTAGGCTGCACACAACCAAGACGTGTGGCAGCCATGAGTGTTGCAACTCGTGTTGCCGAAGAGATGGGAGTAAAGCTGGGAAATGAGGTTGGATACTCGATTCGTTTCGAAGACGCTACGTCCGACAAAACTGTTCTCAAGTACATGACCGATGGTATGCTCTTACGAGAGTTCTTGACAGAACCTGATCTTGCAGGCTATTCAGCCCTTATGATTGACGAAGCACACGAACGTACCCTTCATACCGATATCCTGTTTGGCCTGGTCAAGGATATCGCTCGAGGTCGGCCGGATTTGAAGCTCCTGATCTCTTCGGCTACTTTGGATGCGCAGAAGTTTTCGGAGTTCTTCGACGGTGCTCCGATCCTCAATATTCCTGGACGTACTTTCGATGTCGACATGAACTATTCGACCCAGCCAGAAGCGAATTATCTAGCGGCAGCCGTCACCACAGTCTTCCAAATTCATCTTTCCCAGCCGTTACCGGGAGATATTCTTGTCTTCATGACCGGTCAAGACGAGATTGAGCAAGCTCAGGAGAGTCTGGAGCAAACCTCGCGGAAACTTGGCTCTGCAATGAAGGAGCTCATGATTTGTCCCATCTACGCCAATCTGCCGACCGATATGCAGAACAAGATCTTCGAAGATACACCGCCAGGCGTCCGCAAGGTGGTGCTGGCCACGAATATTGCAGAGACCAGTCTGACCATTGACAATATCGTCTATGTCATCGATCCGGGCTATGCCAAAGAGAATCGCTACACCCCAGCCACGAACATGGAGAGTTTGGTCATTGTACCCATCTCACGAGCCGCAGCCAACCAGCGAGCTGGCCGAGCTGGTCGTACTGCTCCAGGTAAATGCTTCCGACTTTTCACGAAATGGTCATTCTACAACGAGCTCCAGTCGTCGACCCAACCTGAAATCCAGAGAACGAATCTGGTCAGCGTGGTACTTTTGTTAAAATCTCTGGGTATCAACGACTTGATCAACTTTGACTTTATGGATCCTCCGGCTCCCGACATGCTCATCAGATCTTTGGAGCAGCTCTATGCGCTCGGAGCATTGAACGACAAGGGTGAACTCACCAAGATTGGTCGACAGATGGCCGAGTTTCCTACAGATCCAATGCTGGCCAAGACCGTGCTTGCCGCGAACAAGGAAGGTTGTGTGGATGAGGTATTGTCAATTATCGCTATGCTTGGTGAAGCCGCGGCTTTGTTCTACCGACCAAAGGACAAGAAGTTACAGGCTGACTCCGCTCGCAACCGCTTTACGATCAAGGAGGGTGGCGATCACTTGACCTACCTCAACATCTGGAATCAATGGGTCGACAGCGATTTTAGCTATGTCTGGGCCAAAGAGAACTTCCTGCAGCAACGAAGCTTGACCAGAGCAAGAGATGTCCGAGACCAGCTCATCAAGCTCTGTGACCGCGTCGAAGTTACAGTATCATCTTGCGGCGCATCCAACATCATGCCAATTCAGAAAGCTCTGGCCGCTGGCTTCTTCCCGAATGCAGCTCGTATGCAAAAGGGAGGTGACTCTTACCGGACGATCAAGAACAACATGACGGTCCACCTGCACCCATCGAGCGTTTTGATCGAAGCCAGACCGAAATGGGTCATCTTTTATGAGCTCGTTCTCACTTCTCGAGAGTTCATGCGATCCTGTATGCCCATCCAGCCGGAATGGTTGACGGAGGTTGCGCCCCACTACTATAGTGAACAAGCCATTGAGGCCTTGGGTGTTGACAAGAAGATGCCGAAGGGGCCAGGTGCGGTAGGGAGGTAGACAAACCGGTAGTCATTCTCGAATGAACATATAAGCTCTGAGCACTGTAGTTCAGACACCTGTGTACTCTTATAGCTGTCCCATAGTATGAAACACTCACAATACCCAGATTTTGATATTATTTTTGGCTAGTGAAGATACCCTAGAGACCTGGTAGCCCCGAACATAATAACCGGTGATTACATAGATTCGTGGGTGCCTTGTGCATGGTGATCAAGTTGATCAATGGTGGGGGCACGGGTTCGGGGTCTGCAACGGTGACGAAGTGTGAAACATGCCCCGCAAACAACACCGCCTCGCTGTATATCGACAGCTTTATTACAGTCACTAAGAAACACCCTTACAACAATCCCTTATTCTATATTACGCACTATTTGAAATGTCTCTCGTTCCTGGTACGGTACAGCTACATCGCAAGCATAATCCAATGCTAATACTGCTTCCAGATGGTGTTTGGGCAGCCTCGCCAACTACACAAAGAGGTTCACCGTGTCCACTAGCGTCCGACTCGAAAGGAGAACGCATTGCCTACGCGGTATGAACCTGGAACCTCAAGGCTACATTTCCAGCTCTGATTATGTATCCTCTAGTCCGGTAAATCAATCTTTGTCCGTTCAATCGACAAACCGGAGGTATCACGACAATACATCAGCCACACCGCAAACACCACCGTTGCGAGGGTTCAGTCCTTCTGGCTTCTATATCGCAAGCGGAGACGCCGCCGGTAACGTCAAGATCTGGGACTGTGTAGGAGAAGGTGCCACAAAGGGTGAATACCAAATCATCGCCGGACGCATCAACGACATTGCCTGGGATGGAGACAATCAGCGTATTATTGCTGTAGGAGATGGCAGGGAGAGGTTCGGTCACTGCATCACATGGGACAGCGGCAACAGTGTGGGCGAGATCTCTGGACAGAGTGCTCAGATCAACTGTGTTTCGATCAAGCCACAAAGACCCATGAGAGCAGCCACCGGTTCCGATGACACGAGTCTGGCATTCTATTCTGGTCCACCCTTCAAATTCACAACAAGCATCAGAGGAAAGCACGACAAGTATATCTACGGCTGCGCCTTCAGCCCCGACGGCGCCCATCTGGTCAGTGTTGGCAGTGACAGGAAGATTTGGATGTACGATGGAAAGACAGGAGGGCCTACAAAACCGGTCGGAGAGGGCGAGCACACTGGAAGTATCTTTGGTGTGGCATGGTCAAAAGACTCGAAGAGGTTCGTGACGTGCAGCGCAGACCAGACTGTCAAGCTTTGGGACCCCGAGGCTGGCAAATGTGTGCACACGTGGCGGATGGGCGAGGAGGGCAAGGTCAGTATTCCAGATCAGCAGGTTGGTGTGACATTTCCAAGAGATGGTCTGGTGATCAGTGTCGATTTGGAGGGGAATCTCAACTACCTTTCCGAGGGCAGCGCGAAGCCATCAAAGGTCATTAGGGGTCACCAGAAAGCCATCACAGCAACCGGCTACACACCTGACACCAAGACTCTATGGACAGGAAGTTCTGACGGCAAAGTATGTGGATGGAATCTCTCGACTGGCTCGGCAGAGAAGACCGATGGCACAACACACTCGAACTACGTCAGTGGTTTCGCAGCCTGTCGCTCTGACGGTCGCGTTTACAGTGTCGGCTGGGACGACACAGTGCGTACTGTTGATGCATCTACCAAGACATTTGTCGGCGGCGCCTCGAAGACCGGCGGTCAACCCAAGGGCATCGCCGTTTCTACTGGTTCCGGCAAATCCGTGACATTGGTAGCAACGCCGTCAGAAATCACCATTTACACCGATGGCGAGAAAAGCGGCTCACATCCAGTCGAATCGACCCCAACATGTATCGCAGCAAGTGGCGACACCGTTGCGGTCGGCTCGGAAGACAAGATCGTCAGCCTGTTTTCATTGTCTGGCTCGTCGCTCTCACCACTTGCCGAGATCAAGGACGCGACATCGCCCATTTCCAGCCTTGCCTTCTCATCTGGCTCGTCACCTAATCTCGCGGTTGGTTTGAGCAACGGCAAGATCTTTGTCTACGCCGCTTCTGGCTCAGAGTGGAAACAGATCACCAACCGCTGGTCGGCACACACTGCACGCGTGACGTGCCTCTCATGGAGTGCAGATGGTAAGAAAGCGGTCAGTGGCGGCCTGGACACCAACGTCTTTGTGTGGAGTCTGGCGGATCCTGGTAAGAGAGTCAGGGCTCTCAACGCGCACAAAGAGGGTGTTGCTGGTGTCGTCTGGGCCGAGGAGAACAAGGTCGTCAGTTGCGGTGCTGATGGTGCTGTCAAAATCTGGAAAGTAGAAGGAGTGCAGTAGATCGATCTATAAAATCATAACCTGAGACGTTTCAGTCCTTAATTGGGTATCGTTGTATGCTATGGCCTAGAAAACAGGCTCTCGTGACGCCTTGCTAATATGCAGTTCCTCATCCCGGTCATCAGTTGAAATGGATGCCTTCCTGGTTGAAGGAGTAAAGGAGCTTGAGAAAGTCTCCCTCGTCGCACATTCTTGCTCTCCTCTCCACCAGTGCCGTGTCCGTCGTCAGAACTTTTTCGACCTTGGCCCTGACCAGCTCGAACACCTTGCCCTTCTTTTTCCTGTTCGGGTTGCCCTTCTTCTTGTCTGCCTTCTTCTTCTGTTCCTCTCTGAAGAAATCGGGTATATTCTCCTCGTCATCAACGGCCATATCAATATCATCGTCCTCGTCCATTCCAGTGTCCATCTCCACCTCCACCTCCAAGCCTTCTACCGGACTGTCGTCCAACTCGACATCATTTTGCGCACACCAAGTCTTGTAGTTCGATTCTAGCATCTCCATAACACTCGCCGTCCCCAAGAATGCACTCCTCAGCGTTCTGTTCTTTCTCACGAAAGCAATTCTCAGCAGGCCATCCCATTCGTCATAGCTGATCTGCGGTCGCGGAACCTTGGGCTCGATTCTGACAACATTCGATTCGACCTGCGGCGGCGGATTGAAGTTGTTCCTGCCGACTTTCATCACATGGCTGATTTTGGCCCACATCTGTGCGTTGACCGACAACCTCGAATACAGCTTCTCGCCGGGTCTGGCGAACAATCTCATTGCAAACTCTCGCTGAAACATGAGCACGCACGCTCTGGGCGCCGGACTCAGAGCAAGCAATTTGAACGTCAACGGCGACGAAATCTGGTACGGCGTGTTCGAGATGCAGACGTCGAAGTACGGCAAACTGGGGTGCTTAATGACATCTCCCAGTATAAGCTCCAGTCTCTTCGCAGCAGGTGTGCCTTGGAAACGCTTCGTCAATTCCGCAGCCATACGCGGGTCCTGCTCGACTGCGATCACACGCTTGGCTTTTTCCAGAATCTTGGTCGTCAAGTTACCGGTACCGGGACCAACCTCGAGGACAATGTCGGATTGTTTGAGGTCCGCCTTGTCGACGATTGCTTGCGCGATACCGGGATTCTTGAGCAAGTGCTGACCGATGTCTGTGTTCATCTTGAAGAGGTTGGTGCCGCCTCCGCCGGAGGACTTTTTACGTGATGCGGCGCCGGCGTAGGGATCGGTCTTCGAGACGCCATTTGCAGATTTGCGCGCTGATTTGGGCATCGTGTCTGAATGCAGTGGTTTAGTTTATGAAGAGGCAATGTGCAAGTCCGAGAGTACTTCGCCCGGAACACTTTTTTTCGAGGCCGAGCCTTATCGATAATACTGGAGTCTGTGCACAGGGTTCTTTGCAGATCGGCGGCAAAAGCCGTCGCTTACCCCAGGCGTTCGAGATCTGACGTCTTGGAGACTGCATTCTATATGTATGTTTCTCTATGTACACACTAAATTCATAATACCCGGCGATTCCACTCATGGCGAGGAAGTCGACCAGACGAGCTGTAAAAGAGGACTCGTCTGACTTGTCACCGCTACCGGAATTGATCGACCCTCCACAGAATGGCTCTCCGGTAGGAAGCAAGAAGAGAAAACGAACTGCAGCTGTAACGGCAAAGGGTGATTCGACCAAGAACCAGACAACCTCTACAGGTGTCTCTGCATCCACAGACCCGATATCAGAAGGAGCAGGTCGGAGTAAGGCTACAAAGGATACCGCCGTGAAGAAAGAAGTCACTGAGGCCAGCGAGATCGCAACGGACGCGGGTAAGGGGACGCCATCGAAGAAGACCCGAAAGCGGAAAGCCGTCGAATACAAGGAAGAGGAACAAGCCGAAGAAGGGGTTGCGCCCCCAACGGCAGAGAAATCAAAAGGCCGGAAGAAGGCCAAGGTTGAGAAGACCGAGGAAACCGAGAACCAGGTGGACGGAGACGACGAGTCAAAACCGGCGAAGCGCAAGCGCAAGACGAAGGAAGAGAAGGAAGCAGAAGCTATGCCACTCGCAGCGCGAACAGTCGGCCATAAGATGTATATCGGTGCCCACGTTTCATCGGCCGGAGGTGTACACAATGCGGTGACGAACTCGGTACACATTGGCGCGAACGCTTTTGCGTTGTTCCTCAAATCTCAGCGGAAGTGGGCGAACCCTCCTCTTGCGGACGATCACTGCACCAACTGGCATACGAACTGTAGCCATCAGTCGTATGACGCGAAGCAACATGTAGTGCCCCACGGCTCGTATCTGGTCAATTTGGCTCACACGGATGCGGCGCGGACAAAGCAGGCTTACGATGCGTTCGTTGACGATTTGAAGCGGTGCGAGAGACTAGGTATACACCTGTACAACTTTCATCCCGGGAACGTGGCCGGCAAGGCGCGGCCAGAGGCGATCGCGCATCTTGCCGGCAATCTCAACAAGGCGCATAAGGAGACGACGAGTGTCGTGACTCTACTCGAGAACATGGCTGCCGGTGGTAACGTCATCGGGTCGACGTTCGAGGACTTGAGGGACATCATCGAGCAGGTAGACGACAAAAGCCGGGTCGGGATATGCCTAGACACCTGTCACGCGTTCGCGGGAGGCTACGATCTGCGGACACAGCAAGCTTTTAAGGACACACTACAGCATCTGGACGATCTGGTGGGTATCAAATATCTCCGTGCTCTTCACCTGAACGATAGCAAAGCCCCTTTCAAGAGCCATCGAGACCTCCACGCCAACATCGGTACAGGCTTCCTTGGCCTTCGAGCATTCCATGCCATCATGAACGAATCCCGTTTTGAAGGTCTGCCTATGGTTCTGGAAACGCCTATCGAGGTTCGAGATGAAGATGGCAACGTGGTGTTGGACGAAAAGGGTAAAGAGAAGGAGGACAAGGGCATCTGGGCCCGAGAGATCAAAATGTTGGAGAGCTTTGTGGGCGTGGATATTGATAGTAAGGAGTTTCTGGAGCTTGAGATCGCTCTGGCCAGAAAGGGGGCTCCTGAAAGGGCAAGAGTACAGGATCAGGTAGAGAGAAGGGAAGAAAAGGCAAAAGCCAAACCCAAGGGTGGTAAGAAGGGCGCAAAGAAGAGGAAGGGAGACAATGAGGAGCTCAGCGAGGGCTCCGAGCTCAGTGACCTGAGTGATGAAGAGGCTTAGCTCGGCTGATAGACACCGATAGGAACGCAGCTGCAGTATAGGCTCTTTCTGACACCCCTTTGAGTATCACTTATAAACGCTCTGTAATCCATGACCTTGGGTACTTGTGGTTCGGCAAGCGGTAAAACAAGCTTCCTCTCGCAGGAGTATGTCCTATTGTAACATACACAAGCTTTTCTGAAATAGGCTAGATCAGTCTCGAGCTGGACGACTGCTTCATTATTGACAAGTCTTCTCATCAGTAATCTCTTGTACCTATTAATAAGTTACATGTCTTGTCTGGAGTCTGGACGTGTTGGTCAATTATAGTGAGTATTTAGATTACCGATGGCTTCCAATTCTCCGAAGACTATTCCTCATGCGGCAGTAAATCCGCGTTTAGCGCAAAAGAGGCTCGGACAAGGCTACCGGACCGTCTTATACACCAACCACAAGCTCACCTCACAGGTGGATGAATACTGCGTCGGCCCCAAGACTGCGGAGTCGAGCTTCATGCCCTATCTACCATGCATCAATGTAGGGTTATTAAAGGCCAAGTACCTCTTCTTTCCCTCCAGCGATCCTGTCATTCCACGAGACAGCTCCGACCCCAATCATGGCACCCGCATCTAAAGACGGCCTCGATATTATCATCCTGGGTGGTGGTATCGCAGGACTGACAACAGCTCTTGCACTGACCAAGTTCGCTCCCAAAGACCAGGTACCTAACATCAAGATCTTCGAAATCCGCCCTGTCCCAGCAACAATCGGCGGTGCCGTCAACCTCACACCAAATGCGTTACGACTGCTGGACCACCTGGGAGCGTTCCCAATCATGCAAGAGAGACAATACGGCAAGACGATCGACTACCTCGAGATCTTCGACATCTACAGCGTCCGCCTCGCGACCTCGGATTTCCGCGGCCCATCAGGCAACGGAATCGGCAACCCACCATACAAAGCACTGCGCATCACGCGCGGCGACGCCCTGAAAGCCGTCCTGGCCACCATCGAGCAGCACGAAAACATCACGCTGACGTGCGGCAAGAAGACGTCCAAGATCACCGAGACGGCCGACAAAGTGACGCTGACGTTCGAAGACGGCGCCACCGCTTCCGGCGACCTCCTCATGGGCTGCGACGGCATCCACTCCATCACGCGCAACTCGCACGTCGAGCCCGAGCGCCAGGAGTCGTACAGCGGCATCTGCAACGCCTTCGGCTTCGCGCCCATCGACAGGGACTTCAAGGTGCATTTCGAGTGCACGGCGATCAACTTTGCGCGCCGCGGCATGCTGCTCACCAGCTACCACAGCCCGGCCGAGGACAGCGTGTATGTGGGCGCGCTGATGCAGTGGTCTGATATCGGCAGTCGCGATGGGTGGAAGGCGGCGGGTGCCGAGGCGGACAAGACGCGTGCTGCCATCATGGAGCGGTTCGGTGATGCTAAGATCGAGTGCATCAAGCCGCTGATTGAGAAGGCCGAGGATTTCTTCCTGTGGCCCGTTTTCACCCTCAGCAAGTATGGCAAGTGGGCTACTGATCGTGTCATGCTGCTTGGCGACGCTGCGGTACGTATATTATGGTGTGCTCGCGCCTGTGTTCATGGGATTTGTGCTGACTGCTTTCTAGCACGCTATGCCGCCGCAGGGCGAGTCGACTGGTATTGTTTTTGAGGACACTGTGCTCTTCTCACGCTGCCTCGCGAGCTGGCTCGAAAAGGGTCGCCCTGGCGGTAACATGAAGGAGGCCTTCAATGCTTACGAGACGCTTCGTCGTCCACGTATCGAGTCAGCTTTTGACGAGAGTCAGGCCGTCGTCAAAACGGTGAGTGACGCTGGGTGGATCGGCCACACGATCAAGACCTATATCATTCCCTGGTTTTTGTGGTTTACGAGAGCGAAGAGGGAGGTCCATTTCATTGAGGATGTTACGACTGTGGATATTGGATACTAGATAGCTTTTTCTCTATAATTCATGATGAGTGATGGATTTTGCATACATGTCAGATTCAGGAAGTTTCGACTGCGGCGTTTGGATCCTTTGTTATTAGAGAGTATCGATCAGAACTCTTGACTAATAAATCTATCATACACTTCCGTCCAGCCTACTATCGAATGCGATGATGACACCTACTCCAGCAGACTAGCCTGGTTCGTGTAGAGCACGTCGACGACATTGTTCAGCTTCTCGATCGTCTCGAGCGCAGCATCGTAACCCTGGTCCCTCTCCGGCTCGTCAAAGACGAGCAAGCAGCCCGCTCCTTGATCCAACACACCAATGATGACCCGGTCAAGAATCATCTGACTGAGCTTGCGTTCCACCTGCGCAACGTCCAATCCTACCATCTTGGCCACGTGATCGATCTCGACACGGCTGAACGGCTCGATGACCTTGATCAGGTTCTGCTCCAACATGGCGTCGTATAGCTTGCGGAGATGCGTAGCGATGAACCTGTCACTACCAAGCTCGTAGCGGTATGTACCAAGCGCTTGCTCGTACTCTTCTAAACTGCGATTCGAATGTGCCTTTGCCACAGCCTTCATCGCGTCGAGGTTCTTGCCCGCGTATTTGACTGCTTGTTTGCTGGTCATGAGGTTGCTGACATCGTCGTTTGCGTTGAGCATTACTTTGCACAGCAGCATGTACTGCAGCGCTGAGGTCGCGGTCTTGGCTTCGTCCTGACTGTGGTAACCCTCCATGGCTTCGATGAAGTACGAGAAAGCCGTGTTAAAGTCCTGGTCCTCAGCGTGAAGCATACCGGACTGCATGTCGAGACCTGCTTGGAGGAGAGGGGGGCAGTAGACCGAGGCGGCAGCTGTGCGGGCAGAAGTGAGTGCTGCACGACCTTTGGGCACGTTGCCGAGGGCGTGGTAGACGCGTGATTCCAAAAGTTGTACCTCGACCAGCATCATTTTGTCATCTAATCTTCGTAGCTCCTTCAAAAGTCCGTTGATGAGTGTCAGTGCGTCATAGTAAGACTGCTTTTGCATATACAGCTGGACAAGGCGAGTCTCGAGCTGTTGATGTAGGAACCCACGGCGTTCTGTGATCGCCCAGTCGATCGTTGATTTTGTGGTGGAGATTTGGATTTCGAGAGAGTCGGGAATGCCGTTAAAGTAGTCGAGTAGTTGTCGAACTACAGACTTCTGTTAGAGAATAATGCAGATACCCTTGATGGCCTACTGAGCGGACTCAAGACTCACCCAGCTTTGACGTCTTTGCCTTTGCCAGCTTTGACAATACTGATCGCACTTGAGAGAGCAGTTGTGCAAGGTCGTTTGCTTTCTTCTGATCTCTGTACAGCTCGCCCAATCCTATCAGCGCTCCTTCGTACACCCTTGAGGTCGCTTCTGTTTGTCCAGGTCCGGCATTCATGATGTCTTGGTACGTCTGCTCCGCCTTTGCTGGATTCTCCTTTGCCATCTTGTTGGCCTCTTCTAACCGCTTCGCATTGTCTTCTTGAGCCATGATGTGATATTTGAGTGTGTAGAGTCGTAAACCAGTGATATTCGATGAGGATCGCGATGGCGCTGGAAGCAGAGGGAATACGTAATATGTCGCGTGCTGGGTCGTGTCGTTAACGTTTGAAGATGCGATGATTTGCTGGAGCAAGTGAAGCTCAGTCCAGAAAGCGGAAGGTTTGCCGACCGCGGAAGGAAGTCACCCGCCTAAATTTCTTGAATAAAGTCCTATAGTCCGCCTTCTTCACTGACGTTGATGGCAGATAAATCAACATGGTATGTTTTGGTTGTTGCTTGAACGTGATCGCATATGTTAACAGTTCAACAGAAAATTAAAGCGCTTTCGCGCTCCGCCTCGTCGCAACAGGCGCCAGGCACAAATGTTTCCCGTCAACCACGAAATCTCGACCCTGCCCTTCATCCTTTCGAAAGAGCGAGAGAGTACACTAGGGCTCTGAATGCCACCAAACTGGAGCGCATGTTCGCCACGCCTTTCGTCGCCGATCTGGGAAGAGGCCACGTTCATGGAGTCTACACATTAGCGAAAGATCCAAAATCGTTGGAGAGGTTCGCAAGTGGCAGTGGTGATGGAGTGGTCAAGGTGTGGGATCTTCCCAGCAGAGATGAGATCTGGCAGACACAAGCGCATGAGAATCTAGTCAAGGGTATGTGCTGGACGCAAGATCAGAAATTGCTTTCATGCGGTAGCGACCGTTCGATCAAACTGTACGACCCTTACAACTCTGCTTCTGGAAGTGCTCCTATAGCGACATGGCTGGGTCAGAACTCGTTCACTGGAATCACACGACACAGGACCGAACCGACTGTCGCAGCGTCTTCGTCAGTGATTTCGCTGTACGACCTAAACCGTCCCTCTTCTACTCCGACACAAACCCTCAACTGGCCAACATCGATCGACACCATTAATGCTGTAGCCTTTAACCAGACCGAAACCTCCATTCTCGCTTCGACCGCAACCGACCGTTCTGTTGTTCTCTATGATCTCCGCACCTCTTCACCTCTCCACCGCTCCGTCCTCGCCCTCTCCAGCAACGCCATAGCCTGGAACCCCATGGAAGCCTTCAACTTCGCCCTCGCAAACGAAGACCACAACATCTACATCTTTGACATGCGCAATCTGAAGCGCGCTCTCAACGTGCTCAAGGACCACGTCGCTGCAGTCATGGACGTCGAGTTCAGCCCGACCGGCGAAGAATTGGTCTCGGCATCCTACGACCGCTCGATCCGTCTCTGGAAGCGCGACTCTGGCCGCAGCCGTGACATCTATCACACAAAACGTATGCAGCGCGTCTTCTCCTGCCGCTGGACACCGGACAACAACTACCTCTTGTCCGGCTCCGACGACGGAAACATCAGGCTGTGGCGCGCTAATGCGTCTGCGCGACAAGGCGTCAAGAGTGCGAGGCAGAGGCAGCAGTTGGAGTACGACGATGCGCTCAAGGAGAGGTATAAGCACATGCCTGAGGTCAGACGTATTGCTAGGCATAGACATGTGCCTAAGCAGGTCAAGAAGGCTGGTGAGATCAAGACTGAGGAGTTGGCTGCTATCAAGCGCAGGGAGGAGAACGAGAGGAGGCATAGTAAGAAGGGTGAGGTTAGGCGAAAGGCGGAGAGAGAGAAGATGGTGCTGCAGACCGAACAGTGATCTGGCTGCATTATTCTGTGTTAGGTTGCATTGCGATGGCGTACGGCGGCGGGAAAATTCAATGTCCTATAGATACCTCACTTAAAACGATTTCAATACTTGACTAACGTCTGACCACGTATACAATGCCGCATAGTCTAGTAGTGATGATTCAAGTCTGTTATTCATGAAGCCTTCGACTACAATCTCCTCATAATCTTCTTCTTCCTCCTCTCAAACTCGCCACCATCCTGAACGCCACTACCGCGCTGCCCATCCTCATTCTTCCTCTTCCGACTCTTGTCAAGCGCACTTCCTCGTCCCTTACCCTTGGTCAACCTCTCAATGCGATCAACTCCCTCACCAATGCCCCTCCACTCCTCGCCGCCAAACATCCCCCGATCGCGCGCGTTGCGCTTGCCGATCTCCTTCTTCCCCTCCTTGGGCAGCCGCATGAGATGCGTCTCCTCATACTCGCGCCTCTCGGCCTCCTTCTCGCGCTCCTTGGCGCTCTTGTCGCGCCGCCCGCCGTCCACGATCGTGGAGCCGATGGACGGCTGCGCAGATGGCGCAGTGCTGTGCTCGGCCGCGATGAACTCGTCCATGGTCGCCGAGCGCTGCGGGCGGCCATCGCGCTTCTCTCTGCGCTCGGCCGGGTTCGGCATGGCTGTGGCTGTGATGCGAGGAGGCCTGTACACGCCGTCGTTGTCTCTAGCTCTTGACTCCTGCGCCATGGCCGCGGGCCGCGCGAACGACGCTGGGTTGGGCCTGTACGCGAGCTCGTCGACGTTGGCGTCGGCTTTACTGTCTCCTGCGGCGTCGCTGTCGGCGGCCGTGGTCGCTTTCTCAGCTGGACCGGCGCGGCGGTCCTCGTCTTCGGCCGCGCGGACGACTTTGTCAATCTGGTAGCGCAGGCGCTCTTCTAGTGGCCGCACGCCTTTCTCCAGATACACCCTGTGGCGCACGAGGTCTTGCACCATTTGCTCTTGGAGCCGTTTGCTCATGTGCGTGGGCTCTGCTTTCTTCTCTTTGTCGCTGCCGCCATTGTTTGCTGCGAGGACGGAGCGCACGCTCCTGATCACTTCTAGGTTGCGCAGGGCGAGCGTCTGCAGGTAGGAGAGGAAGATCTCGTTCTTGGCGTCGAGTAAACTGATGCCGTTCTCGGGGATCTTGTATGTCAGGTCTTCGGGCAGAGTGGCCGATGCGGACTTGATCGAGTCGACCAGACCTGGGATAGTATCTGCGACCGACATCTCGTAGTATTTTGCTGTATAGCCTGTTGGAAAAGATTGACTCTATTGACGTGACTTTTTCTGTTTGGTCGCTGGAAATTCTTCTAGGAGATCGGCGTTGAGAGATCTGACACGAAAACGCGGGGAAAGACGGCTTGGCGTCATGCTGAGACATCAGCTCACGTGACAGTACATTGATTACTTCACTCACAGTTCGATGTCGTCTCCAACTTTTGAGAATTAGAATCAGCGGCGCAGTCATCTCGAACCAGTTCACATCTTGTCAGGCACTACTCGTCATGGTCGTGTGAAAATGCCACGGGTGGTAAAGCTCGTTCATTCCTCTTCCACCATCGTCATCAACAATGAACTGATACCATCGGCGACCATACGCTCCCATGGCGCACCAGAGAAACATCAAAAACATCTTCCACACCGCTAGCTCATCAAACGCCTTTCGCCATGTTTCCTGAAAGAAACCCAAAATGCGATTTCCGAAAATAAGGAGATTCCATAGTAAAACGCTTGGACAGGTGTATCTCGCGCGCCTAATAGCATGCACGTACTGCGCCGATTCAATGCATTGAGTGCGCCTCGCTCCGTCGTGCTCCGAGTGAAGTGAATGCCCAGTAATCGTTCATGTGCCGAAAAGAGATCGAAGAATGAATTGCCAGCACTTTCGTGAGTCGATGGTCTTCCTCAGTGCCATCGCCACGCTCGCTATGTTGTGTCATGTTGAGTCCCATATCCATAAACGCCACCGTATATAGAACTCCTGCTTCTCTCGAGGGGACACGATCTTGCTCATCTATAGGGAAAATGTGCTGAGGGAATGGGGAATGCCGGAGGTAGCAGCGGAGGCCTGAAGAATGCGGGGGCTAGCCGCACTTCCACCCGAATCGATGGCAGGGGTGAATGTTCGCAAGTCATTACCTTGGAAAAGTTCGCGCCAGTCACCCGCACCAATCGTCCGACCCCAGTCCCCTATTTCTTCTTCGGCCTCATGAACTCGATTGGTTTCTTCGGATCAGCTGGGTCTAGGAATGAGAGCATAACCGTGCTGAGCTCTTTAAAGTCGACCGGCTTTGTCACATAGTCGTTGAAACCTGCATCGGCACATTTAGCGTAAACGTCGCCGAGGACGTTGGCCGAAAGTGCGACGATCGGACAGTAGAGCTGCTTCTCCTGCTTCTCCCATTTGCGGATCTCACGGCAAGTCTGGTATCCGTCCTTGTTTGGCATGTGGAGATCGCACTAAGATAGTCAGTGAGGAGTCGTAAAGGAGTGCTAGCGATTTACTCACAAGAATAATAGAGAAGTATCCATGAGGCTTGGCGAAGACTTTCTCCGTACACTGTACTCCATCAAGGACAGTCTCGACTTCAACGCCGACTTTGCTCAAGAACTTCAACAAAACCTATGACTACGTTAGCAGAAGCTCAAAACCCATGAATCGAAGAACTCACCATCTGGTTGACTTTGTTGTCCTCAACAAGAAGTACACGTTTTCCTCTGCCACCGATCCTCTTCTTCATTTCCTCGTACACTTGCTTTTGAGTCAAGGCGACTTGCTGCGCAGAGTCTTGGTTGCGGTCGGTACTCATTTCTCGTTCCTTTCCAGGGTCGAAAATGACGGCGAACTTGCTGGGCTTCAGAGGCTTGAAAATGAACCGCATTTTTCTCTGCTCCTCAAGCTTGTCGTAGTTGGTATTTGGAGACTGATCAATAATCTTACGCTTTTGTGCGAGATCCGTGATGATCACTAGCTGTGTGGTCGAATGCGCAGGTGATGATTGCAGTTGATCCATGAACGCGATTGTCTCTTGCACAGATTGCAGTACTAGAACAACGTGGGAGAAAATCATGGGGTCGTCACCACCAATCATCTTCTGACATTCGAGCAGGGATCCACGAGCCGTGATCTGATGAGGCACGTTGCTGGGAAGCGTCTGGTCAATATGCTGCACAGTCGCTTCACGGCTGTATTTGAGCGGACACACAACCAAGATCGAAAACATTGGTGGTAAAATCGATCCACCGGGGGACAGCATGCGAATTGAAGACGGAGGAACAATTGACTGATCAGAGGCGATAGAAATATGTGAATCGCCGCTGTCCGTTCGGGTTGGACGACCACCAGCTGGCATTTCGAGCTTTAGAGGCGACGTCAAAGGCATCTGCGTCTCGGGCATGACTGACGAGGCTGAAGATCTTGTCGACCTAATGCTCGTCCTAGAAGTTTGAACTGATGGGTCAGAACCGGCAGACGACACGCTTGGCGAACCGTATGGTGATGGTGATCTGGTCAGGTCTGCGATAACATGCGGCGATTCTGTTCCTCGTCCTGGTAGAAGCATAGTGTTCGTGGCTCGAGGTATTTGCGTTGGTACCTTGACTTCCATTGTTGGCATAGGCGATGGACCAGGAGTGACCGGTGGGAGGGGTGGCTTATCGGTCGCACTAGGCAATGCTGTCTTAATCCAGAACATGAACGTGGAGCCTTTGCCTGGAACACCCTTTGCGGTCATATCTCCGCCGTGCAGCTGGGCAAGTTGACGGGAAATCACGAGACCCAGGCCAGTTCCACCATGCTGACGAGTGCTGCTTCCATCGATTTGACTAAATCGCTTGAACAAATACTGCGCTTCTTTGTCTGTGAAACCGCGACCAGTGTCGACAATCTCGAACTGACAAACATGGCATCGTCGTCAGTCTTGAAGTCCTCGCCTTTGAGAGCCCTGCAGCGGATAAAGACCTCGCCAGATTGGGTAAACTTGATAGCGTTGCCAATGACGTTAAGCAAGATCTGCCTGACCCTGAATCTGTCGACCTTGACGTGCGATGGAACGTCATCCTCCACGAGATAATTGAGTTCTAGTCCTTTATCAAGAGCCATGGCAGAAGTAAGATCGTTGACCTCTTCGATGAGCGATCGAATGTACATCCAGTCCAGGTTGAGCTGAATCATACCTGCTTCAGCCTTGGAAAGATCCAAAATATCATTGATGAGTCCTCGTAGACCCTCGGTCGAGGCACGGATGATGTTGACGTGCTCCATCTGCTCAGCAGTCAGACTACTGTCAATGAGAAAATTGACCATGCCAGTGATGCCGTTAAGTGGAGTTCTGATCTCGTGAGACATGTTGCTGAGGAAGCGCGACTTTTCGTCCATGGTTTCTTTAAGGTCGCGCTCAAGCGCCTTGTGGTCGTTGATGTCCGTGCAGGTTCCGTACCACGTCTCCTCCTCATGGTCGATACGGGTGTTCTCATCTGCACGCAAAACTCGTACAAGATGCCATCGATACTCTCCTTCCTTTGATCGCAGTCTTACTTCGGTAGAGTAAGACTGCTTTCCATCAGCATCCTTGGACACCTTGAGAATGCCGGTCGTAGCCAGCTCGGACAATTTACGCTGTGGTAGCTGCGTGGCTGGAGAAGAGTGCATAGGACTGGTCGGCGCCTTTTCGGTGTCGGCAGATGAACTACTTGAGGATGTCTGTGAAGACGAAAATGCTCGTCTGGGCTCCGCAGGCATAGATGTAGGGACATTGGTAGCACGCCCACTGTCGACATCGAAGGTTGGGAGACGACACTTGACAATGTCCTCAGGGTGAACATACTCCATGAAGCCCAAGCCGAGAGCAATTTTCTCGCTTTGGCCAGAAAAATTCTCCCACTGAGTGTTGCAGAAAGTAACGCCCTTTGTTCGATTAACGGTGAACACAATCTGTGGGCTTGAATTGGCGAGCGCTCGATACTTGGCTTCAGAAGCCGCGGTTTCTTGCTGCTTGGCTGAGTTTAGCTCCGCGACATGCTGATCGTGGATGTCCATGTTGGTCCCTATCCAGTGGACGATGTTCTGCCGCTTGTCTTTCAGCGGTGCTGCTCTGGCATAAAACCACCTAAAGTGACCATCGAATCGCTGCAACCGAATTTTCTGCTGCAGCTGCTGTCCAGTCGCGAGGGCCTTCTTCCACGCATCCATGTACGCTCCTCTGTCATCCGGATGGATTGCTTCCCATGGCTCCTTCAAGACCTGGCGAGAATCACGTCCGCGATAGACCAAGAACTTGGAATTGACCCAGGTCAGCTCGCCACTAGATGGTGCAGCAGTAAAGATTTGAACAGGTAGTGAATCGATGATGGTTCGCAATAGTCTCTCTGAAGGAGGTGGCATCTCGGGTTCGGTTAGGGCCGCAGGTCGTGTGACCGGACCTGCACCAGGTTTGGCGCCAACGGTCGCCGCCGGCAGAGACTGGAACGAAGAGCTAAAGTCTGCGCCATATGAGTGTAGCACAGAGTGCATGCGCTCGGCACTCTCGGCATATGTCTCTTGGGAAATTCCGCTGCGGACAGGGAGCTTCTGAGCAGAGTTGGGCTCTGGCAGTCGCTGTGGGCTGTTTTCGCGGTGCATTCGTAATGGTGTCTTGTCGGCTTTGACGGAGCCGGAAGCCTTGAGCCGTGGATAAGAACGATCCTCTTCGGTGTTTTCCTTGAAGGTCGATCGGGCGTCGATATTGGAAGACCTCACAGGCTTAGCAGGGGTCGTAGTAGTAGTGGAGCTTCCAGCAGCGCCAGTGGCGCGTCGCGAGCTGCTTCTATTCCTTGAATCGAAATAGCTTTCTGAGCCTTCGTGATGCGAATGAGCCGCAGGCGTGCCTGCTATAGATCGAGGATCCCAGCCGGGCGTGCCGGCCAACGAGCTTGCCGGGCTGTATTTTGATCGCCCAGAATAGTCTGAAGGACTCGTGATGCTACCAGAGAACGATCCACTTCCATCATTGAAATCTCCTCGAATGAGTTCATCGAGATTGTTCGGCTCGATTGAGAGAGGGGCGAAGCCTACGTTACGGCCAGATGCCCCCCTTCTGTGTCTGATACCAATCGCTTGGCTTTGGGCAGCAGTGAGTTGATAGGCATTCGCGTATGACGCTGCCAGGTGCGGTCCTAGTAACTTCAAGGAGTGGGTCAGATTCTGCGGATAAGGGACGGCAGGACTTTGGATTGATATAATGGCAATTGGAGCCTTCCTCTCGATTGTCTCGGAACTTGCTTGGTCGTGCTGTCCTTTATCCTCGGAATAGCCAGGCATCAAAGGTGACAGTGTTGGATGTATAAGCGGCAGATGAATGATTGTAGTAGCCTTATCTACGCCAATGGCTTCAATGGCCTCGAGTCGTGCATAGTCGGGCGAAGGGGCGGCAGGATTGAAGGAATCGTCAACGTTGTCTTGTGAAGCAAAGAAAGGATTCATGTCCGGATCTGCCTGCATCGCCGGAGAAGGTGCCGGAGATTGCGCCCAGGGAGACGGAGGTTGTTGCTCGTATTCCTCATAGACAGAGCCACGCCTTTTCCCTCCCAGATCTGAAGCCGAGAAAACGTTCCTGAACTGTGAAGACATCTTGATCGAGGCCTGGCTATCAGCTTCAGTACGTGACTGAGTAGTACCGGTGGGCGTAGGCGTCGCTTCGTCCGGTGCACGAGAAGCCACCAGACTCCTCTCAGCTGGCTGATCCAGCTTATAATCTCTGGTCAAAGTCACCAGTTTGCCTCTTTCTAACACTTTGTTGACACCACTCGTGTCGATCAGAGGATCAAATTCATGATCCAAGCCTCGGAGCGTGGAAAACATGGCTACATGAGGACTGTTCATCTGTTCGCCGCCGACGCTGGAGAAATCCGGATCGCTCATGGATGTATGCCTTGGGTCTGATGATGATGCGACAGAAATGCCGGCGATGGTTGAAGAAGTGTCTTGTCGGTAAAGACCTGGGGCATGACTGACAGTTCTCGATGGCAGACCCGGTCGAGCCGGTGCTCCCTCACGACCAGGCGGTCCATGTCCGGCATAAGAGTGTCGAGACTCCAAAGAAGGACGTGCATTGAGTATGTGAGGTCGAGGTGCCCGCGCGCATTCGGCCGCTGGCGGTGGTGGAGATGGTTCAATTGGACGCGAGTTGTTGGTCGAAGTACCTGCAGGGGCGTCTGAGGGATCGTCATGCTGGCCATAGACGTTAAAGGTAGCCTTCTGACCCCAAGGTACATTCTCAATGTCGTTTGAATCAGCAGGAAGTGCCAGGTTCACGCGGTCTGCGATATATGCGTCCCTAAGCATTCTCGTCACACCAGACCACCAGGCATCGATCCCAGACTCTGCATTGAGGTTGAGCACAAGATCGTACAAATTAGGCGTTGGAAAGCGCGGATCCTCGGATGAGTTGAACGTGGCGCCTGCAGGAGCAAATCCAGTAGGTGTTGGTCCCGGTGTGCTTGTGTTAGTCGCGGTCTGGTCTCCAGGTGTGCCATATGGTGCCGAGGCCGTCGGTGACAAGACGGTGAAAGGCTGGTGAAAGGAAGACGACCAGGCGCGGGGCGTACCTGGCACATATGGAAATGGATACGACGGGGTGCGTAGAGGCTGAGCAAAAGGCGTGGCAGCGGCGCTTCCTCTTATCGTCCGTGAGGATGAAGAAGTCGATTCGGTCGAGGTAGAGGTAGTAGTGGCGAGCGGGTTGTTGAAAGCAGAGCTCATCGGAGATAGAGTAGATTCTTCTCTGCTCGCCATAGGTCGTCTCGGTGCAGCGTTTGTCGGACTAGATGCCTGTGACGAAGTCGCAGACGAGGCCTTCTGCTGTTGAGCAAGCATTCGACTCTGGACAGCAGCACGCAAACGTGCTAGCTCTGCCTCTTCAGGACTACTGACTGCAGGAGGGTCGACAGCGGAGGAGGCTGGACTGGGCAGAGCGCCGGCACCCCTTTGTAACACTGAATCCCCGCTTCTCTCATTCAAAGGTCCATTATCGGCCGGCTCTGACCGCTGGCCGGTCTGTTTTGTTGTCTTCAAAGAATCTTTACTAGAACGTGAAACATTGGGCGAAGACCGCGTCAAAGTTGGACGGTATGGATTGTCGGGCTGGACTGTGGACGAAGACGAGACGGAACTTCGAGATGACGAGGAAGATTCGCGCTCGAGCACTGGTTTTGGTTTCATCGTAGAGCGCAGACCAAACTACTCGTTGATGCCTCTGATGAGACTGAAAGCGCTGGAGCCGCGTCAAAATATTGATTTGCGAAGGTGGAATTGATGGTGTTACGAGGGCGCATGGGCGTGAGAAGGGTCGTTATAGGTGAAGGCGAGGCAGAGCGAGACTCTGCCGACGACAAAAGCAGTCGTTTGATGATATCGAGAACGCAGAACGGCGAAGCGCAAAGGCTTCGGGCAACAGGTGAGGTGGAACACTGAAGTGTGTGTGTGTGTGTGCGTGATTGTGTAGTGTCGTTATTGTGCTGATAGGTCGTCAGGACTCACTGCACTGGTCGGAAAGGAAGCTAACAGGGCAAGTGCAACCTGGGAAGTGACGTAGTTATCCGAAATACTGTGCAGTGTTTAGTGCAGTGCAGCTGCTTTGCTGGGCCGGGCGGGACTGGCAAGTGACCACCAGTAATCCAGTTTGAGCAGGCACGGAGTCAGCCGAACCAGAAGAAACACGATATCATGATTTACCGAACTATCTGGTTATTGATTGTTCACCAGCAGATTCTAGTACTCGATGAATGTCAGGGTAAACAAGTTACCTGTAGCGACTCAAAACAGCGAGGCGCAATGCAAAGTCTGAGACGAGTCGGTGCCAAATACCTATCTAGTGTGCAGCGAACGCGCCAAAGGCCCCTTCTAGACTTGTGCAGGGCAAGCCGTCTGCCCGTCGAACGCAGTTCATCACCGATGATCTCTGTCGTTCGTCTACATAACTTATTCACGATATTAATTGATTATTGCATAGCAGTCTCTCTCTTACCAAATTAATGACAGAAGCAAGATATTCGTGGTGGTCAAGATTACAGATCATGAGGCTCTGCTGGAAGCGCCACGTGACGCGTGACCACAATTCGAAAATAATACGGTAAGCGTGATAAAGGCATGATTTGGGGGCGCAAAGATTCAACCTAGTTGTGTTCACTTCACATGCTGATTCAGTGAGGCTACGGCGGCTCCGGGATCTATTGATCCTTGTACAAGATTGCAAATAGAGCTCTGTCGTCTTACGCATAAATCCTTGGACGGTCTCTCGTATTGTGACTGGTCGCCGTGGACAGGCTCTGGTCAGCAGGACAAGTAAGATGTGGTCGCGTAATCCTCCGAACCAGGACTCTAGTCCGAAAGGTGTCGATCATTCAGACCGCCTTCCGAAGTTCCTCACGCGCAGGGCATTCCAAACAATGAATATCGATCTCTCATAGTGCAAGATCACGAACTCGTCAAGATTGCTATGGATTTACGATACAAATAATGCATTTTCACATTGTGCTCCGGGTTTGACTTTGCTGGCCGTTGCTTTGTGCATTCGAGGCGCTAAGGTAGTATACGGTCTGGACTCGTGCGCTCTGAACCGCTAAGCTGCAACACGGTCAAATTTCCCGAATCGAAGTCTCGAATCTTGGTGCTTCTTCAGCCCTGGTTCGACATGTTGATGCTCTGGGCAGATCGACGATCGACTTTACAACGTGGTACGCTTAGGACCGTGCCGTGTCTGACATGTATCTTGTTTGTACTACTTCCAAGATGTTGCAACAACGGACGAAGGTCGAATGTCACAGGAAGCAGATTGCCATTGTTGCCATTGTTTGGACTGGGTTTGAAGTATTGACAGAAGATGATGGTATTAATAGACGTCGGTAATCGAACATCGGTATTCTGAATCTCTGCAGTCAGGACTGGGTATATGCACCGAAAACCGAAAGCCACGTTTGTCACGACCGACAGATATAAAGCCATTAGCTTCGAGGGAGGTATCTCATGAGCTCTCATCTGATTGAATTGGACGAATAGCCATCAATTTCCAAGAAGGCCCTCGTATCGTAAGAGGCTGTGACATGTCGCGTATCATACTGTACTACAGCTTAGCATTGCTCGTCGCTGGTCGTACGGGGGATGACCGACATGAAGGCCCCAGGCTTTGGGAGCAATCAGCTTCTCGGTCGCCTCGGCGTCGTCTTTGGGCGTGTCGTCGTACTATAGTCTGGTTTCTCACGGATTGGGCGAGAGTTGCTTGATCTGCTTGATCAGGTAGGCCTTTTCGTCCGAGAATTGATCATCCTCCGTCCTGTCAGCGAGAAAGTTGGGTAAGAAGTCCAGCAATCGTTGTTTGTTCATCGTGAGTAGTTTCCGTACTTCAGGAGATTTGTTTGGGTTAGCCGCAAATATCTAAGTCTGTTAGTTAACGACCTACACCACTGGCTGAACCACCGACCTTGAAGACATGGAACGCCTCGTATTGCACCATCTTGCGATCGTCCTTTAGCTGCCACATGACGAGCTTCAAGTTATCGCCTGACTCGACGTATCTTGTCATGATGTCGTAGAATTGGCGATCGAGCAGGATCTCTCCCAGTAACTTGATCGATTGTCGTTTCGTAACGTAACTTTCGGACTTGATCAGAGTGTTGTTGTATCTATCGAAGAAGAGGTCAAAGTTCGTATCGACGTATTTGGCGACCATCTGCTTGTGTTTGACCATGATTTGCTGTCCTTATGAGCTGCGCGTACTACGACCCCTGATTATGCGATACGTACTCTGAAAGTGTCAAAAGCATCTGTGCTTACTTCAAACAAGCTCTTGTCTATCCAGTCGAAGAACTTCCAGAAGACGCCCCTTCCTGAGCTCGGTTCCGATGTGTCGATATTATTCAAGTCCATCATCTTGCCATCCTCTTGCGGTTCGTGGTACAAGATTAACGCAGCGACTGCGTCGTGTTTGAGAGCTTCTTTCAAAATTCCACCACAGGCCATTGCGCTTTCCCGCCGATCGTATCCATAGCAGAGAGAGATCAGGATATCAGGCCGGTTCATGATTACCCATTGAAGGGCAACAGGCTCTGACGCGGTGTCGCCGGGTTGCTTAAACCTGAAGACATTCGAGATGATTGTTTGGGTGTCTTTTCGTGCTTCAAAGGGTAGTCGATGTATGTTCTCGGCAAGAAGTCGTAAAAGATCTTCGGTGACAATGAGGTTGCAGAGTTGGAAGACTTGGTCGGGGCTGACTTCGGATTCTGGGTTCGTGTCAGTAGTGATTATTTACTGGTACATGAGCGAGACGAGAGACCCGTTGTGCCTTGCAACGCTGCCTTCATCGAGGCAAGGTTTCGCGATAACTCTTCTTCAGTCTTTGCCAACGATCAGCGTGAATCTTTTGGTATACCTCGTTCGTTTACGAACCTTTTGTTGCGGCTTCTCTTCCTCCAAAAGCCTGGTGATAAACTCCTTGGTCGACCTAACCAATTCATTCGTGGACCGCGTCCGACTCCGACCAAACAAGAAAGCCATCTTTGAAATCACTCGCGTCCACTCCTCTACACAAAGATTAATAAGATGTTCTGATGACCGAATACAATTCAGGGAACGCCAATGGAATGTTTGTATTACTGTTTGCGGGGTGATGGACGGCCCGCACAGCCGCGCTGCCCTGCAGGAGCATGAAACTCTATTTCCATCACATTGCCGGGCCTGGAACACACTCCTCACTTTCGAGAACAAGACAAATATGGATTAGGCTGTGTCACTGGTATTGATGACTGCTCTTATACCAGGTAGGACGCATTTTCTAGCAATGTAGAATAGGTGGTAAAAGGTGTAAGGTACAGATAAGTTCATACTATCCACTGGATTAATAACGCTAATGGTATATAGAACCTTCAATAACCACCAGACAAGTTGGAACACGCCCCAAAAGGATGTACATTCACGTGATTCATTATTTGCCAAAAGAGGTTCCCTCGGTTGGTCGTTCCATGCCTTGAAGATAGGCATGCGTCAAAGCCTAGAATTGGTTAGCATTGGTACCATTAATCAAAGTTCGACATGATCCTACCTTTGCAGCTGTCAGACGTTCTTTGCTCTCGAAGACTACGAGATTTGCGACGAGATCGCGGGCTTCTTCGCTGGCTCTCGGCAAGATGTCCTTCCAGCTCTTGCCTGGAAATTCGGCAAATTTCATTTTACCCCAATCGTTGAAAGTGGCCGCTTCCTGCAGTTTTGTCAGTCGATCTTGAAGGTCGTTATTTGAGCTCACAACTCACTGGCCAATTCTCCAAACTCGGAGTTCCCAGAGTCTCAAAGATACTCTTTATGAGCGCTAGATCGCTTCCAAGGTCGCCCGATTCAAATAATGTCTTGGAGCCGAGGCTGACCATCTGAGCGGCAACGCATCCTGCAGCCCACATGTCCAGGGTTGTACCATATCGCTGGTTCCCAAACATGAGCTCTGGCGGTCGGTAAGAGGTGGTACCAACGTCCAAGATCTTCTCATCCTCAGGTTCTGAATCGATATCCTCTTTCATCCACGCAGTGCCAAAATCCGCCAGGAATGCCGGGCCAGAAGGTGATCTCAGAAGGATGTTTGCCGGTTTGATATCTCTGTGGATGATACCGGCCTTGTGTATGAAATCAAGGGCTGAGAACAGATCGTGAAGACAAGATCTGGCATGTTTCGGTGTGACCTGTCCGTTCCGCAGAAGTGTCCCCAAGTCGTATGGCATGAATGGGAAGATGAGAACATAGCGGCCACCTGCCTGCGCAAAACTCTCGAGTAGTGGAATCACGAAAGTGCATGCAGCCTTCTTCAGCAATCTGCTTTCTCGCTTAGAGTCGTGAGGTGGCGTCATGGCGGATGGATGTGTGACTTTGACGGCGACAGCTCGGTTCTTGCCCTTGTCCAGATCCCTAAACATGGAGATGGCTTTGGGAGCTTTGGCTTTGTAGACCAGAGAGAAGATGCCATCTCGATGATGGACCGCATCAGTGTATTGGCCGATAGTAATTCCACCAGGTAGCAGCTGATCTATGTCACTGTCGTATCCTGCAGCTTTCAGCGCTGGACCCTGCAAAGGTACACACTCTGCGCTGCGAATTTTGTATTGTATTCGGATCGCGTAATCCTCCTGGTAGAGCCATCAGCAATGCCAGCCGTTGTCACCAGAAGAGGACCACATACCTCGGACGTGCCAAGTCGATATGCTTCATTTTCCAAACGTCTCGCTTCTGTTTGCGCCTCGGTTGCAGACTTCTTAAGTTTACAGCAGACCAAGGACGCTTGACTTTGCCAATCAGTATGATATAGAATAATGTATATCAGAGCGCCTACATTCTTGTGATTGAAGAAAGCCTGTCTGTGAAGCTGAGTGTCGCTCGCCAATCGGGGCTCATGGTCATTTTGTAGACACAAATATGGTCATCGTTTCGCCCAAGGCGAATAGATGGACAGAGTCAACCGCCAAACATTGAGCTTCGAGGACAAGTACAAATAGGTTTAAGAGCGTTCTGAAGCTATAAAGAGGCCGGGGGGGAGGCCGTTCCAGGATAGGGCTCGAAGGGCCGGCGTGGTCTAGATTCCGTCTAGCTACAAGAGCGGGTTATGCATGCAGCCGCAAAGCGACTGCCAATTTTGCGAAGACAGCTCGAACCCCCCACATTATACACTTCTTCGAGACATTAGCGGGTCATCCGCAACGCGGCTCAAAAGCCACATGTGGCAGTGTGAGCACGAAGCACGGGCTTTTCAGTGCCGGTTCCGCGTACTGACGACCTACAGTACATCATCCTTGATACCTTACCACGCAAAAGAAGAACGTTGCAAGTCTATCCCTCCGATCAGAATAGAGTTACCATGCCATTCTAGTCTACACAGAACTGTTCCTCTATCACTCCGATCACACCGCTGTGGGGTCATCCACTTCCCCAAGCACTAACGTCAGCTTCTTTCATACACGATGAAGGCCTCTTGGCAGGCTCTCACGCTCTACGCAGCTGTTGCGTCTCAAGGAGTCAAAGCAGCATCATGTCCGCCTTCCGAAGAACCTCTGAAGATGGAACCTCTCGCCGAAAACAAGCCATGTGTTCGCCCTACAGAGCCAGGAGACGAGATCAAGGTCCATTACAAAGGCACCCTCCTATCTAACGGCAAGAAGTTTGACTCCTCATACGACCGAGGCATACCGTTCAACTTTCACCTCGGAGCGCACCAAGTAATCACCGGATGGGATGAGGGCATGAAAGGCCTGTGTATTGGCCACAAAAGAAAGTTGACAATCGCGCCGGAATGGGCATACGGAAATAGGGCAATGGGCCAAATACCTGCTTGCAGCACACTGGTCTTCGAGACAGAGCTCCTGGAAATTATCGGACTCGCGGCTAATCTATCAACACCAGGGGCTTTGCCCATGCCTGAGCCGCTGCCAGATCTGGCGCCAGGAAACACTACTGAACCCACTCTACCAGAAGAGGTAGCAGGTATCCCTCCACCTCCGCCTGCGGAAGCCGAGAAGCTAGAAGATGCTGAAGGCGTCCCGCCTAATCCCCAGGATCAAGGTGCAGAGGACAGCCCAAATGCAGTGCAGGCAGCCGAGAGCGGTGAATGTCGCCTGCTGGGCCCATTCGCACTAATCGTGCAATCCGCTCTCGGTCTCCTGGCAATGCTCTCGCTCGTGTTCAAGCGCTGGCGCGAACGCCCTCGCCGACCTCTCAAGATCTGGGCCTTTGACGCCTCGAAGCAGATAGTCGGCACAGCGCTGCTGCACGTCTTCAACATCGCCATGTCCGAGTTCTCCTCGGGTGCACCAGTCATCAGTGCGACCAAAGCAACATCTGATATCGCGACTCAGATCAAGGACGCATCTGGAAATATGCCGAATCCCTGCTCATTCTACCTGCTCAACCTCGCCATCGACACCACCATTGGTATCCCCGTCCTCGTTGTCTTCCTCAACGTCCTGCATAAGCTGTTCTTGTACACATCTCTCGCAAACCCGCCGGAGAGCATCAAGAGCGGCAACTACGGACAGCCGCCGCGCGTCACTTGGTGGATGAAGCAGTGTCTGATATACTTCATTGGCTTGTTCCTGATGAAGATGTTTGTCTTTTTCCTCTTTCAGGCTCTGCCTTGGCTGGCATGGGTCGGCGACTGGGCACTGCGCTGGACCGAGGGCAACGAAAGTCTGCAGATTGCGTTCGTCATGTTCCTCTTCCCGCTGGCCATGAATGCGCTGCAGTACTACATTGTCGACTCTTATATCAAGAACCGCGATGGTGTACAAGATCAGGGCGAAGGACAAGGTTATGAGAGTGTGCAGACAGATGATGCAGAGGGTGGTGAGGAAGACGGTCACAGGCATGTCATTGGTGAGGACGACGACGACGATGACAAGGATGCTGTCGACGTCACGAGTCGCATCGATGAGCCGAATGGCCACGGCAGCTCGAGCGGTACCTCGATAACAGCGGCTGCAAAGGACAAGTGAGATTGTAAATGATGATTATGTAGCGTGTGCTGTTCGGTGTTCTATATCGTTTCTCATTCCATCATCTATGTCTGTCATGATCGCTGCTGTGATGTCTGTGCTCTCGTCTCTCACTATGCTTGTGCTCGCGTTTGTGCCTGTGTCTATGGCCTGTATCACGCTCACAGTCCCTTGAACTTCGCAATCGTTTGTCTTTGTGCCTGTCTTCACTTCCTGAGCAAGGCTTGCCCTCTGCTGGGTCGTCGAGGTTGAAGCCCTCGAGACTGTCCACGCTGGCTGCCCTCGTCCCTCGATTACGCGATTTCCTCTCACTCCTACTCCTGCTCCTGCTCCTGTCGTCTTTCGCCTTCTCGCTACGTCTTCCCCTCTTCCTCTCCCTATCTCTCCTCCTCCGCCTCCTCTCCTCATCCTCACGCTCTACCATACCGACCTCCCTCTTTCTCTCCTCCTCCCAAACCTTCTTATCTTTCTCCACAGCCTTCAGCTGAGCCTGCGCTCTCGCCATCATAGCCATCGGGTCATTCGCAGCGTTTCTCACCAGGTCGCGCTGCACGCGTTTAGCATCAGGATTACCGAATGCGTCAGTCCTTTCGGCGGTCTCTTTTGCCGCAGAGCTATACCAAGGTGTCTTGCCCTCGTTCTTGTAACCTGCTGCGTGCGAGAACTTCATCCCGACGGCTTCCGAGTCTTGGTTCCGGTCGCGATCGCTTTTGCGTTTCTGCTGGTCTTTGAAGGTCGGCTCGGTTGGCGCAGTGAAGAGGGTGATGTTTCCGCGGTCGTTGGTCAAAGACACATCGTCGTTCGAGGCACTGACCGTGTGCTCGAGTAATCGTTTCCGTGCTGAGATACCGGCTTGCATGTCTTGTCGCGCGATGCGCAAGTCCCTGTCGGTATCGTCTTCGCCATGGAGGCGGCGGCGCTTTGTCTTTTCTTCTCGAGTGGCGTCGCGTGGTCGCTTCCTGTCGGAGCCACCAGTATCTTTCTTCTCGGCCTCGATAGCCAATGGAGGCGGTGCCTCTCCTCGTAGTATAGCGGTCCGCCTTGCTGCGTCTTGTTCTTGCATGCGCTGTTCTTCTGCCTCCTCGGCAGCGGCTGCGGCGGCTTCATCGCGGCGCACCCGCTCGATGTTGTCTTGATTGTAGACATTCCAGCTTTTCTTCCCCAAAAGATGGAGAGGCATGATGCTCGATGGATATGGCTCGGTAGATCTTGACACTTGATGCCACCAATTCCACCACAGGTTTCGAAAGCTCGAAACAAATCCAAAAATGAAGAATCCTAAATTTTGAGCATCGGAATCTGAGCGACTATGTATTAGTATTATTTCTAGGTATTTTCAGCTGTGGTCGATGGCATATCATTCAGACGAGTGTCTACCTTATGCTATAATGATTTTGGGGAACTGTCTCAATTGTTCGAAGCCCTGGGGTTTCTCCGACCAAAAGCCAAAATAGCCAAAGTTTCGGCCAGTGGCCTTGTGCACCAGCATTCGATGCTCTTGACGGTGAAGCATGGTATCTATCTGCACACCAGGTCCTTGGGCAGTTTCGACTGAAATGTCAATGAGAGGGAATGCCTACCTCCCGTCATGCTGAGAGCGAGTCATCTTGGCAAGGTCGAAATGCTCCTTCCTGCCAATCTTCCTGCCGGTCGCTAAGCGGGAGGCTTGAGCGGCTGCCCCAGACGTACAGTACTAGACCGGATTTTGCCGAAGCGCAAAGAGTGCAGGTGCTCCGCATCACCAGCCCAGCCATCCTCGATTCGTCTTCCAAAGTTCCAGTTCTTCCTCGATTGACACATCCTACAGTTCTTTTAGTGATAACAGAACTACGATTCACCCCTATCCCGCGTTGCACACGAACGACAGCCGGGTCTTTGACTCCTTGCAATCCCCAACAAAGCGAGTCGACTGTCAGTCAAACGCCGAACAGGTGTCTTGCATCGCTGGACCCACCTATCTCCGCTGATTAACCAGGGTTATATGCATGTAAAGGCATTGTCATTGCGACCGGAAGCTCACTATCGTCTCGACTTGCGCCTTTTGACGGGCGTTCTTTGTGTTATTGCAACCTCGAGTCCGTCAATTCTCCACACCATCAAACCTTCTGTGTCGCTATTTTGAGATATTGCGTCTCGGCCGAGACAAGAGCAGCTCCTCGGATCCTTCCAGTAAACCTCCTTCATCGTCGCGATCAATGTTTTCAAGCTTCAAGTTATAGCATCGAGCACGAATCACGAGCATAAAATCAGCGCCGCACAGCACGACTGACACAATGCCTACCTACCTCGTCCACGGTTTCCGTTGGCCACGGCCTCTCATTCGAATCCACATCATTCTTCAAAATCTGGATGATGCAGCGGCAGAATGGCTGGTTGCGCCAGGGACTACAGTGGCACTCCTCGAGAACCTTGAAGAGCTATACCCAGACATCACGAGCAATCTGCCGAACCTCCGCTTTATAGAGCAATACGATCCCAACGACATGTCCGTCGTCTCACAACCACACGCATACGTCACCGACATCGTCCACGAGATCAGACTCGGCCTAGACATTGACGAGGTGCGCGGAAAGGGCGTGTCAAACGAACAATGGGGAAGCATGATGGAATTACGAGACAGATTGGCGCCTGAAGAGAAGGTGGGATGGTACGTCGTTGTCTGCGGGGACGAACTGCGCAGCGCACCATCGTTAGACGAGTCGGTGGAGAACGGGGGATACACCCACAACGTCCCATACACACCGCCGATGCAAAACATACCATATCGACCACAGACGAGCGACTCGAGAAGCGTCAAGACGTCTACCGAGACGAAGAGCGTGAGGAGCGTACGGACGAACAGCAACGAACAAGGGGTTCGTAGACTGGTCGACAACAATCTCAGCAGTCCTGAGATGCCAGAGAAAGGCTTCAGGAAATTCGTCGGCGTACTGACAAGGCGGAAGAGGTAAGCCGTACCGTTCACGATGAAGTGTGCAACAGCTGACTCCCACAGTCGACAAAACATGCGCAACCTCCAATCGTCTGGCTCGAATAACTCAATTGACCCCGCACCACCTGTACCTGCCCTACCGCCTGGCGTAAGGATGTCTTCATGAAGACAAGAATCGAGATGTGTTTAATGGCATCCAACAACATATACATTGTATGATCTACACGGCTGAACGACACGAAAGGACGAAGAATGAGGTAATGTGACTAAATGTAATGATTACAAAATGGAGAAAGAAATGAGCACATGCGCAACAAACAGAGCCCGCAAGGCAACGCATTGGCCAACCACAGACGAGATGTCCAATGAACGAAAGATTCTTGGTTCATCATCCTTTGGAGAATTGATGTAAAGTTCAGCTCATGAGATCGAACTCTCAAGATACATGACACTGCCGTATATATTCGATGTATCATATCCAAGCTCATTCTCATCTGCAACACGCTTCGGTATCCTTCAAACCCATGCCACCACCACCCCCCTATGCTCTATACTTTCGATACCATCACAAGAAGCGATCAACTACCAAGATACTATCCAACCGGATCTCACGCCCCAGCGGCCCGCGTACTCCTCTCGTAAAACTCCAACGTACACGCCGCAAGGAAACACGGCACCTCCTTGCGTCCATCGACCCAGAAGTCAATAAGCCCCCTGATCTCACCCGCGAACAAGCTCTCGCGCCCACCGCTGACTTTCATCGTTCCCGCCTCGCCGTCGAACAGGATACTGTTCTCCTCCTCCTCGCCCTCGGCGTTGATGTGCGTCGGGTACAGGATACTGGTGACTTTGAACCTACCGTTGGGCTGGAACTGCACCCGCCAGCCCAGGGTCGAGGCGACCGCTTCGGCGAACTCGGCGATTTTGGAGCCCCAGATTGTTTTCAGGCGCGTGGTTTTCTTGTCCCGTTGTGTCAGGGTGGATTCCAGTTCGCTGATTTGCTGGCGCGCGTTTTCGAGCGTTGAGATGGGCACGACTTTGGTGCTGGGTTGTGACGTTTGGAGCTGCGAGAGCAGGGCGGCGTTCTCGGTCTGTAGTGTGCGCAGGGTCGATTGCTTGATGCTCTCGGCGGTCGAGGTGGGATTGGTGCGGAGTTCGAGGATGCGCGTTCGCGACGATGAGCGTAAGGATTCGAGTTGTGAGACATTGGCGGCGAGCGTGCTTTCGAGGGTCGTGTTGCGAGTTTGCAGACTGCTGAGATCGCTGGTCATGGTGTGTAGTTTACGCCGGAGCTCGCCAAGGCGCTCGTCTGTGTCGTCGTCTTCATGGGCGCGTTTGAGGGGCGCAACTGGTTGTGCTGTGACCGTCGGATTTGTCTCTGCTTTGCTGAGGTCTGTCTGTAGCGTCTGAATCTCGTTGCGGTAATCGTCGACCATTGTCTCCAGCTCTTGGATTCGTTTTGTCGTGGTCTCGTTTGCTCTCTCGGGGCTGAACTCGGTCTCTTCTTCTTCAAGAGACTTGAGCTGCGCCTTCAGGTATTCCACTTCCTTGATGGCCAGATTCCTCTGCCTTTCGAGACGTGCTCTGGCCTTGCTGTCTGGTGCTCCGCCTGCTGCTGCTGCTCCTCCGCCCTCCGCTTTGATCTTCTTCAGTTCTGCAGCAAGTTTCGCCTTCTCTTGCTGAAGTGATTGGATCGACTGTTCTTTGACGTGCAATTCGGGTTGGAGTGCTCCAATCTTCTCTACCAGATTGATCCTCTCCATCCGCTCAGCGACGAAAGCCTTGGCCATGTCTTCCGGCGTGTTGTATGCCAGACCTTCCTCACCAGCTTGGTTTTCAAGATAGCTCGACCAGCTTATCCTCTCGTCCTCCAGAATTTGCTTCTGCAGTTGTGCTTCCGCGAGTTCCTTTCGTAAATCGTCCATGATCCTGACTTTGGTCTCGAGAGCCCTCTTCTCCTCTTCAACCACCTCGACGCTCTTCTGCATCCGCCTCAACTGCTTCAGCTCGCCAGTCTGCTCCCTATTGATACCCTCCAGTCGTTTGATATGCGCGACTTGCTCACTCAGCTCTCGCTTGATCACAGACAACGTATCAGCGTCACCCGCCTGCGCCTTGAGTCTCAGAATCTCATTCTCCAACTCGCCAACCTCTTTCTCCTTTTCTGCCGTCTTTTGCTGCGCATTCTGTAGTGCGCTGACCTTTGCGCCCAGATCCGCCTGAATATCCTCTACACTCGCTTGCAAGGCAGAATACCGCTGTTCCAATTCGCTGTACGCGCGCTTGTGTTCTCGCTCCTGTGTTGACAAGGCTGCTTGCGCATCCTCAAAGTCTTCCCTTAAACCTTGGCTCTCATCTTTTAGGCTCCTGATCTTGCGCTCTAGCTCCGTCTGTTGGTTCGTGGCTCGTGATTGCTCGTCTGCTCGTTCTCGTGTCAGAGCCTCGTAGCGCTTGTTGGCGGCATTGCGATCGGCTTCAGCGGTCTATAGCTCTAGTCAGCCGGTGGTATGTCTGTGCAAGTCTAAAGACTAGCTGACCTGAGCTCGTTTGAAGTCGGCTTCTGCTCGTTTCTCTGCTTCTCGGACATCGGTCTGGTATTGCAAGCGTTCTACCTCCCGCTCTTGCTTGTACGTGTCGAGTTCGTATTGTAGTGTGTTGATCTGAGCCCGGAGTTGCTCATTGTTTATATCCGCTCGCACAGTAGTTGATTGTTTGATAGTAGACTCTCTGAACGGTTGCTTGGGTGGTGATGCGCCGGTCAAGAAGTCATAAGTCGGTTGTTGATTGCGAGTTGATGCCATTGTGGCATTTCTCGCATAGATAATGTCCAAGAGAGATTCCTTACAAACCCAATATTTACATCCAGAAGTTGACGATGAGTCGCAATTCAAGTTCTCCCCAACACGTTCGCGCTTCTTCACGCGAGCACGTGAACTCGTGATTACTTGATCTTCTTCGATTAACGTGGTAACAGTATGCTTAATACGTTCATTTGATTCAATCGTTCGTCTATAAAACACACTTTGGAGAAAGAAAGGATATCAACGCCCCGCCAATCATCCGATTTCCTCGTCGGATGACAATGCATTGCCCGCTAATTCCAGGCTCGAATATGTTGACCTTGCTGCGACGTCGCTCCATAAGTCTCTTCCAGCTCTCTCGGGTCATCTGCCCTGCCGAGCGTGATTTCTTCGTACTCTCGCCCTGCTTGGCGCTTGAAGCTCTTCTCCAATAGAGGTTGACGGTGCACTCTAGTTACCGCCGTGGCCCATGAAGTAGTCGACCTTATCCTTGGCGTACTCAGTTGGGTCGTACTGTGGGAACAAGCTGCCAAGACCGCCGAGGAAGAGGAAGAGGACGAAAAGGACAAGGCCAAAAGTAATGAGCTTGCGCATGATAGGAGCGCGGTTGCCGTAGTCAGCCCACGAGCGTTGGCCCTCTGCCATGTATTCCTTGAGCTTCTCACCACCGAGCTTGTAGTAGATAAGACCACCGAGAGCGATCGAGTAACCGAAGAATTGGAGAGGGGAGACTGGGTCGTGAAAGATGGCCATCGAAGCCATCACGAGCAGAATATCCTTGAGGACACCAGAGAGGGTAAGGACGAGGGAAGAGGTCTTGCCGATCTAGAATATGTTAGTGAGCTTGTCATGGCGGCTGTTGGTCTGTTTTGACTTACCAAGAAAACAACGGAAACGTTCAAGGCGAATGCGACCATGGCGTTGGCGAAAAGTGGGAAGTAGCCGACGTTCTGGATGTCGGCCAGGGTCATCTTTGGAACCTCAACCAGGAGAGCGGTGACACCGTTCATGACAGCGCAAGCCGGAGCAAAGTAGTAGAGAGAGACGAGAGGGTCCATCTTGAACTCGGCTGAAGAAAGCAGGCGTTGAATCATGGTAAGACGGATGGCCTCGAAAATAATTCCAGCGATCTGGAAGAGGAATCCAGTGAGAACGAACTTGATCTCTCCGAAAGACGCAATGACAACACCAATGACGATCAAGGAGACGTTTCCAAGAGTCTTGAGGTTTGGTGGAGCAATGCCCATTCCCCAGGTAGCAAGAAGGACAGCGACTGGGGTGGTAGCCTGGTGGTTGTCAGTATCTTGGGTCGCACGAGCGATTGTGGGTGTCTCACCTTGAGCATCTGGATGAAGGAAACGGAGAGGTAGAGGTATGTGAGGTTACCGCAGATGAGAGACAGAGAGAACATGACACCGATTGGGACGATGGCGCGCAAGTATACTCTGCCGGTCATTGGAACCTTCTTCCTCGAATCCAATACAGTTGTAAATCTAGCGAGACCCTGGGTCATAATAGTCGCAAAGGTCAAATGCCATGTTGTGAGGACGATTGGGTAGTGGAACTTGGCGGTGTCGAGAATCCATTTGTTGAAGATGATAACACTGGAGGAGAGGGAGATCCAGACGCTACGAAATGTCAGATCGTGGCAGGCACGAATGAGAGGACGTCGTTGAAAACTCACGCGATGTAGACAGCTGGGTGCAGGCCACCAGTCTTTGCAGGCGCTGGCTTCTCAATAGCTGGGTTCACGACTGGAAGCATAGGAGCGGCTTGCTCTGGACGCTCGACCTCGCCAGAGGTTCTATCTTTCTCGACTGCCGACATTGTGATGTATGCGCGATGGTATTACAAGCTCTTCAAGGTGTGTTGAGATGTGCTGAGGTGTGGAAAAGGTCTCAGGGATGTAGACGCTGACGCGTGGTACTGTACCGGAATTACAGCGGATTAAGCCGAAGGAAGTAACAAGGCTAAGGTCGTTGGGTGGTTGAGCACAATTATTGTTAATGAAGTGGTCGCAAAAGTTGTCGTAGAGGAAGAGGATAAAGGGAAGACAAGTGTTTGCGTGGTCAATCGACTGCCAGGTAAGGTATTCAGATTATTATTCCACCCCGTACTATGTTACTCCCTGATCCCTTTTCCTTTTCTGGTTTGCTGTGTGACGATTGCTGTGCTTGTCTGCAGCTGGTAAGGAGCTTGGGGCCTGGGGGTCCACGGCGGTAAAGTTTAATGCCCTGTGCACTGCACCCAACACGCGTTCGTCTTTGTTATCGACTTTCGGTTACAGGTTCTGTGACATGTTACAAGTACAGATGCGATCTTGTTCAAGTTTGACAGTACCACATGTATCATACTGGCAGAGATGAAACTATCGTAACGCTGATTTGCTTCATTCTGTCTCAAGTACGACCTTTGCAACACGCGCACCAAGCCCAATGCATCGTAGCAAGCAATAGTTGGAGTGATCAGTCCTTGATCCGACGGCAACGGGCATACCAGGACATGAGTACAATGCGATAATGCAGTTCACGTCCAATGATAGTATGTATCTGCTGTGTTGCGGGTCTGTCTCTGCACGGCATATAAGCTCGTGTCCCGGTGCCTGGTTCGAAAGGTCTGACCCATCAAAATGTATATATACAGATTTGATTGGCAGATGCCCAGAAAGTCATGACCTGGTCCATTAACGAGCAGCCAAGCAAAGTCAAGAGATGCTTGACTCTGCTCAGGACTCGAGGCAGTCTTCATGACAGTCATACTACCGTGGAAATGACAGTCTTACTACTGTACAGTACAGTACTCCATCAGCCGCTTAAACGGCGGAAGAAGAGCCGAATGCACCGCCACTACGTACCTTAGGTAGGTACTCGAGTGTTCGGGAGGTCGTACAATGGCCATGTCTCCTCAGTTGACATGATCAATGCAATTATTAGACACGGCGCATCTAGACTTCTGCGGTGCATGATGGTCGACCGGCTTCGCATATGCTATTTCGCTCCCAAAAGTCGTTGTCTGGTTCACGAATGTTCGCCGAAGACCCTGGCGAGTCGTACAGGGATTCGTGCGTTCGTTGCTGCGACGCCTCCTTTGATTTCAGGGGTCGATCTGGAAGATCCTAATGCAACAAACAAAGCCCTGGTACATTCGACAAGATAGGTGGATCTCTTACGGTCCAACGACAGGCGTTCTCGAAGCACGAGGTGAAGATTAGCAAGATGATGCGTTCAACCATTTTCGACGACCCTCACCTTTGCGGTTTCGAGCAATAACAACCTGAAACACACGCGTCGAAATTCGTTGATAATCATGTGGCCCATTCTGGCATAGATCCCGCAACCGGCGCCGAAATGTCGATACCTCACGGCTTCTGGATGAACTCTAACCCATAAACCACCGGCTTCCTGTATGAAGAAGTGTGTATCAACGACATCCTCGAACACGAATTGTGTCGCCGAGGTCACCACCACGTAAAGCGAAGTCTAACAACTAACGCAGGTGTACCAATGCTCACCCTCTTATACCAGCGGTGCAATATGGTGTCCAGCAGCGCAATATCAGAGACCCGGGCTGCGCTTGAGATGGTAACCCACCGGCACAGTGCCTTGCATGATCTCGTGTGACACAAACAGCTCGCAGGAAACAAACTTTCCATTACTTAGACACTGCAGAGGGAGTACACAGTACCAGGTACTTCTGGATTCCTACCGATCCATGAAGCAGAGTCGTCTTCCAACCTCTTGCCGTGGCCTTCAATCCGCCATTGATGCTGTGTGGATAATCGTACCTTAGACCTTAGGTTCGCTGCCGCATCTAAAACCTTCCCCGGTCATAGCTTCCTTTTAGACCCTGGAAATTCGTAAAGCACAACAGTCGGCCAAGTGGCGATCTGCGACTCCCCTTTTTGATCTTGATACAAAGTTCCAATTGCGACTTCACTTTCTTCCAAGTCAATCTCAACTTTCTTCTCTCTGCCTTCTATTAATCGACACTCGCTTTAATCTTTCACAATGTCTAACGAAATGTACGCTGAGCGCTAGTCCTACTTAGACCTTCTATACTGACAATTTACAGCGAAGTTGACGTTCTTGTTATCGGCGCCGGCCCAACTGGTTTGGGTGCGGCCAAGCGTCTCAATCAGATTGTGAGATGCTTGCTCGCCCTGTTCAAATGGAAATCCAGCTGACAGTCAAAAGGACGACCCATCATGGTTGATTGTCGACTCCAACGAGGTCCCAGGTGGTCTCGCCTCGACTGATGTCACTCCTGAGGGTTTCGTGAGTACTACCCAGCTAGACAATAAATCATCACAAGACTGACCCGATCACCAGCTCTACGACGTTGGTGGCCACGTCATCTTCTCCCACTACAAGTACTTTGACGACTGCATCAACGAGGCGCTCCCAAAAGAGACGGATTGGTACACCCACCAGAGAATCTCATACGTCCGCTGCAAGGGTCTCTGGGTCCCTTACCCATTCCAGAACAACATCTCCATGCTCCCAAAGGAGGAGCAGGTCAAGTGTATGGACGGTATGATTGACGCCGCTCTCGAGGCCAGAGTCAACAACAGCAAGCCAAAGGACTTTGACGAGTGGATTGTTCGCATGATGGGTACTGGTATCGCAGACCTCTTCATGAGACCATACAACTACAAGGTCTGGGCTGTTCCAACCACCAAGGTAAGCAGTGAATCCGAATACCTGAGTCGATTCCGCTTTCTCACACCCTTCTCAGATGCAGTGCCAGTGGCTCGGTGAGCGGGTCGCGGCTCCAGACCTCAAGAGCGTTACCAAGAACGTCATTCTCCAGAAGACCGCCGGTAACTGGGGTCCAAACGCTACTTTCCGCTTCCCGGCCGAGGGCGGTACTGGTGGTATCTGGATCGCCGTGGCCGACACTCTCCCAAAGAAAAACACCCGCTTCGGTGAGCACGGAACCGTCAAGAAGATTGACGCCGAGAACAAGAAGGTTCAGCTTGGTGACGGCACCACCGTTAAGTACGAGAAGCTCGTTTCCACTATGAGCGTCGACTACCTGACCGAGACCATGGGCAACACCGAGCTCCACGATCTCACCAAGGGTCTTTTCTACAGCAGCACACACGTCATTGGTGTTGGTGTCCGTGGCCAGCGTCCAGAGCGCATTGGCGACAAGTGCTGGCTCTACTTCCCAGAGGACAACTGCCCATTCTACCGCGCCACCATCTTCTCCAACTACTCTCCACACAACCAGCCAGTCGCCACCGTCAAGCTCGCAACTATGCAGTACGCCGACGGCTCCAAGCCAAAAGAGGAGGTCATGGCCGAGGGTCCATACTGGTCCATCATGTTGGAGGTTTCCGAGTCTTCCATGAAGCCAGTCGACGCCGAGAACATGCTCCGCGACTGTATCCAGGGTCTTGTCAACACCGAGATGCTTAAGCCAACAGACGAGATTGTCTCCACCTACCACCGCCGTTTCGACCACGGTTACCCAACTCCATCTCTCGAGCGCGAGGGTGTCCTCAAGCAGCTCCTTCCAAAGCTCCAGGACATGGACATCTACAGCCGTGGACGTTTCGGTTCATGGAGATATGAGGTCGGCAACCAGGACCGTAAGTTGGCATCAAGTACTGTCTTCTCAGGCGCATCAGCTAACAGATTATCTAGACTCGTTTATGCTCGGTGTAGAGGCTGTCGACAGCATCGTCAACGGTGCCGCCGAGCTCACTCTCAATTACCCAGACTTTGTCAACACCCGCTCGAACTCTGAGCGCAGATTGGTCGACGGTGCACAATACTTCAAGAGCATGAAGGGAATCCGCAGCGGTGACAAGCCTCTCAAGGCCACCAAGTAGACAATCCGTTTTTGCAACTGCATTTTCTCGGCGCTGAATGTACGATGGGAGAAGGAGTTGAATACCTGTGTAAAAGGGGGAAGATACACATACACATACGATGAACAGCATGGAGTTATGAGCATTTGATCGGTGCTGGAAGCCATCCAAAAAATATACCAATTTCTGATAGATCGCCTTCTTGTTTCTTCGATACTTCGCGACATGTTATGGATGTCGTGACTTGTAGGAATCTGATACCACTTTGAATTTCTCATGCGCAACTACGAACTAAGAGCGGGCAAACTCGAGTGACGGCAAAAGCTCGTTTCGACACTGAAATCTACATGTATCATGGGTATTCGCAGCCAAACGCAAAATCATCAAGCCTAGGCGGTCGTCTCAGCCTCCCTCGCGGTTTCAGCCAACTTCTTCCTCGCATTCTCAGCCTGCTTCGCCTGGCGCTCCTCTACCACACCATCAATGAACTTTTGCGGCAGTCCAGCCCAAGCTGGAGTCTCGCCCTTATCTGCTGTCTCCGTCTGCGCAAGGTAACTGCTCTTCTCCAAATAAGCATCTCTGAATCTCCTCCACAGATCCTGTTCCAGAAGCCCCTCCTCAAGCGGTTTCGGGTAGTAAGGGTCGTTAACCGCATGGGCGGATACCATACTCTTGACACCCTCTTCGTCCATGGACACGGTTTTGACCTGGTTGAAGTCGAGCAGGTATAGTTGCACCTCGCGGTTGAACAGAGAGGGTCTAGGAGCGAGTCTGAGCCAACGCTCTCGAAGTGGCGGGTCACCGAGGTAAAACTCGACGTCGCGCGCGTCGCTGCCGACTTTCCAGTGCATGACCGCCATCGTCTTGGCCATGGTCTCGGCGTACGCCGCCACGTCCGCCTGCAGCTCTTCGAGCTGGTCGAGCCACAGGTTCATGTTGCGCAGCGAGAACACACTCTGTGGTCGCCGTTCCGTTCGCGGACGCCGGCGTCCGCCCAGGTATACTCGCGCGATGCCGTCCGCGGCGCCTTTTTCGCCGAGGATCTTCTCGCGGGCCTCTGCGGTTGTTGCGGGACAGAACTGGTTCGTTAGACCTGTTCTTATCTCGGACGACAGCGCCGGGATGCGGTCCATGGCCAGCGTGTCTCTGGGTAATAGGTGCTCCTCCCAGGGCGGGAAGAGGGGGAGGTGGTTTGTCCACCAGGCGTCGTCTTCTGCTGCGATGAGGCGGCGCGCAAACGGGACGACGATGTCGATACCGGACTCGGCTAAGGCGCCGTGAATGCGCTTTTGTATCTCGAATTCCCAGTCGATAAACCATTTTGTATTCTCGTCGGGCGCGTAGATGGGCACCTTGAGAGCGGGCGCATTCGGGTCGCCTGACTGGTGAAAGATTTTGCCGTAGCTACCTGCGCCGATCTTATTGAATTGATTACTGTTTCCCATATCTTCTTCTGAGGGGTATGGGTAGTATTACGGTTGCTTGAAATCGTGTTGTGTGTGTGAGCTGTATGTGTTGTATATTTGTGATAACGAGGATGCGAACGAAGGCACGATCGAGGACTTACTTATACAATTTCTTACCTGAGTGACTCATGGCTGTGTCCTCTCCATCACGGTACCTTTCTTGCGAACAAAAAATGAGAAGGCTATGTTCAATCCATCATGGTACTTTTCTTGCGGGCAAAACTTGACGTGGGGGCTTAAACGTACATCAATCTCAAACTCTATATAATACAAGCTCTGTCGACGGACACTGAGTACCCTGTGTCCCATTACAGGACCATAGCCGCATCTGTAGACAAACCATCATGTTTGAGAACTGCTGTAGAGCTCCTTGTGTTTGATGGCTGGCACATACCTTACGTCCGTGTAAATGAAGCTGAGGGAAAATTGACATATACTTGATTACATAAGCGAACCCTCAAAAACTTGAAGGCGGCAGTTAGTCATGGTAAAAATGCGCAACAAGGTCACCGGTCGACCACGCCGAGAGCATGACGATGCATCCAAGTACAACTACTGCCAGGCTCGGCCAAACCCATTCAGGCCCAAGTCTAACGGAGTCATGGAGCTTCACAGTAATTGGTATCAGGGTTTGATGAAATAGTTGTGTATACGAAACTCTACAATGGTATCAGATTCATACAAATCACATCACACATCTCTACGCTGCAGAGCCATCTCGCCACATCTCACCAATCTCCACCCTGCCCACACTCCAAACCTCCCTCTCATCCTCGACCTCATCACTACTCAGACCCAATCCACCAGCTCCGCCTTCAGCCTCCTTCCTCTCTCTAGCCTGCGCACCGAGTCTGCTCGCGACTCTCTTGAAGTAATCTGTCATACTCCTCTTTGGACCCGGCGCCAGATCTTTGCCCGGTCCGGTCTCCATGTACTTGTCAAATACCGCGCTCTCTTCCTCGACGACGTTGAAGAGCGCCAGAAAGGCTTGCTCTGCGGCTAGTTTGACCGGAATAACCATATCGCGTACCGAGGCGAAGACTGCAGGAATCAGGATAGGGAGGTGAGGACGGACGAGATCGTTGTTGCTTCGCGCGACGGTGCGGAGGACCACCAGAGCGAGACGGCGCGTGTCGGTCGCTGTGGAGGAAGTGATCAGGTTGGCTAGAGTACTGAAGAGTGGTTTCAGCGACTCGTAGTCTTGTAATGCGCTGGGTGTGAGGAGGTATTTTCCGCACGCCAGCACGGAATTGTCGGCGATTTGGGGTGAAGAGTTCGTCATTCCGGCGACGATAATCGAAGGCACAGTGTCGTTGAAATTGCTGGTAAGGGTCTCAGGTGAAGAAAGCAGGATACTGTTCAGTGCCAAGACGGAGGGATAGGTGAAGTTTGTCGTCAATACCCTAGTTTTGATCATCGTGGATGATGTCTCGTTTGGCAGCACCTTGAGAAGAGCACCACATAGACGAGCATTGGTAATGGCCATGCTTGCATCCATTGCCTCGGTATCAGAATCGATCAAGCCCAAGATGCTGTTCTTGGACGCGTCGTTCATGTTCGCACCTGCTTTGCTGACGACTTCGAACAGTGCCTTGAGCATGGCATTGCGGACACCTGCATCAGGAGTCTTGGACCCAGTGACCAACTCCGCAATGAGAGGATCGATACGAGGGGTCAACGTGATGAGAGTTCCCAGAGCCTTGGCGGCACGGGTACGAAGCAGATCGCTAGAGGTATCGGCCAAGGATTTGGCGAATGTCCTTTGCAATTGAGGCAGGAAAGGCTTGAGCAAAGTTGGAATCTTCTCCAACAGATTGTTGAGAGTGAGAAGAATAGCAGACTTGACATCGACCGACCGCTCGGAAACTACACGAATCAATGGACCAGTAATCTGTGTGACGAACGGCTTAAGTCCTTCAGCACTTGTACGGTCAATCATGTCCGAAATGGCCAAAGCAGCTTGAGTACGTTGTTCGGCACTTCCGTTCATGAGACCCTGCAAGAAGATTGGCAGGATAGCATTGATACCCTTCGGTAAGGAGAAACCTGGCAAGTTGTGGCCAGGGACGCCAACCTGGTTGAGAGTAGTCCTGGTGGAACTAACAAGACCCTCCATCTCTTCCTTGCGAAGACGGCCGGTGAGAGCACTGAGGGCTGTCCATGCAGCCTTGACTACCTCTGCATCACTGTCGTCGAACGAAATGAGAAGAGCGCGAATGAGGTCTGGGTAGTATCTTGAGATGTCAATATCCGCCGACTTGAAGAAGTTGGCAAGGTGGTAGTCTGCCGCAGTACGCTTATGGTGGTTGTCATTCTTGGACAGCGCTAGCATGACGCTCATGGAAGTGTTGAGACCATCGAACTCGTCCACGGAGAGCAGGACGGTATCGAATGAGCCTTCAAGCTCTTTGCGGGTATCCTCGTCCTTCGCGGCAATGATGCTGTCCATGAGTCCGTTGAGAATGTTTGGCATTCTACGAGTCATGGAACCGCTAGCCACCTCAGACAATGATGCAAGAGCGCGAGCATTGAAGGTACTGATTGGAGGAGTGAGCAGAGTTGGGAGCAAGTTTGGAAGGATGATGTTGGAACGTGTCTGCTCGGTGAGAAGCGTAAGCAACGCAGACAACGCGTTCTCGGCTTCGTCGCTTGAGCGCAACAAGGTGAGCAGGTATGGTAATACCTGGTCGACGGCACGCTTGCCGAGAATCTTCTGCAATGAATCAAAAGCCTCTGCTGCAGCTTCACGGACGTCTTCATCGTGATCGACCAATGCGGTCCTGATAACGGAGATGAGGATCTTCTCGTAGATTTCAATGGAATCAGGTGATGCCGACGAGATAAGCTCACGCAGCGCAATGCAGATACCCTGTCTGGCATCTGTGTCTGTCGACGTCTGCAAGCCTTCCTCGAGAGTGGGAAGCAAGGTCGCCAGAACGTTCTCACCAGCTTTCCTGATAAGTTCGCCGAGTGCGTTGCCAGCAATGACCTTCTGTTCCATGTTTGAACTAGCCAACCTTCGGATGAGAAGCTGGGTGAGAGTAGGGATAAGCTCGCGAAGAGTACGGGGAGTGGCGACAAGAGCCTTCCAGACAGCCATTGCCGCCGTTCGGACAAGACCAGATGTGTCGCAGCGACAGATGTAGAGTGCGGACAAGACCTTGTTACGCTTGTCTTCACCAAGGACCTCCAGCAGGGTTTGACCGGCATCGTTCGCGTTCTCCTCGACCTCATCGTCTTCGTCGGCCTTGCCGGTGATACCAGTAAGATTGAACAGCAAATCACCAACCAGCTCGACGGAACTAAGACGGATGCGGTAGCTGTCATCTGCGAGACCACGCTCAAGCTCTGGAAGCAAGAGGTCGATGGAGCGAGTTGCAAAGTTCTTGACAAGCAGTCTACCAGCTCTGAGCGAAGTGTCGCGGATGGACTCGACATCATCGGCCAAACCAGCCAAGATAGGTGGAATGATCTTACCGAGGTAGTTGGAGAAACTGTTACCAAAAGTTGCTGGCAAAAAGATGAACAAGGACATAAAACCCTCACGTACGGAGGCCTTGGTGCTGGAAATGTTCTGAAGGATTGTTGGAAGGGTTTCTTCCAGACGACCAGTACCCAGACCAGCAAGGACTTCACTGAGTGCTTGTGCAGAACCAAGTCGGTCGCCAGCACCAGTGTCGGACTTGAGAGTGTTCATCAAGCTTGGGATGAGATCTGGCAGAGCATCCTCGCCAAGCTTTTCAACCGTCGAACCCAAGGCTTTCGAGGCAGTTGCGCGAGTGGCAGGAACGGGGTCGACAATAGCTTCCCTAAGACCCGCAACGAGAATTGGCAAGTGCGCGGTCAGATCCTTCTTCTCGGTCAAATGTGCCAAACTGCCAATGATTTGTGAAGCCTTGCGCTTAGTAGCAGATCTGTCGCCCAAACCACGCTCGAGAACGCGTACAACAAGAGCAAGAGATGGTGCATCCAAGTAATGGATGAAGTTGACCTTGATAAGGGCATCCAATGCCTCGTCGGTGAACTTGGTAGGATCACTGAGAGCCTTGAGCAGGATCTGTACTTGACTTTTGATTTCAGGGTTCTCGATAACTTCACCGAAGCGCTGGAGACTTCGATTGGCTGAGGCTCTGACCTCTTTGTGACTGTCGTTGAGTACTTCTGTAAGTGGTGGGATAATCTCCGGTAGGCTGATAGCGAGTTGTTGTGGATCAAGATAGGCCATGGCACCAAGTGAGTCGCATGCACCCTTCTTACTTCGCCATTGAGATTCATCGAGTCCTTCGAGAAGCACGGGAAGAACTTGTTTGACACCATAAGAGGAGAGAGCCGCGAAGCAAGTCTTTGCTGCATCTAAGCATGCTTCTCTCACGTCGGCACTCGTGTCGGCAAAACCTGCTAAAAGTTGTGGTACAATCCTGATGACATATGGTTCAAAGACCTTGCCAAGGATGAGGGAGAAGAGCTCGTAGGCAAGGAAAGCGCCAGATCTGTGGTTCGGGTCCTTTTTGTTCTCTGCAGCGTCCTGAAGAGTTGTCATGATCCTGAACTCACGGAAACCAGAGATACCACGACCCTTAATGATACCTGCAAGACCATAAGCAGCACCTCGGCGAGCCGCGTACTTTTTAGCTTGCAACATCTCGTCCATGGTCTGCTGGACGTACGAACTAGCGTCTTTGCTGGAGGCCTGCACCAGAGGAGGCAAACACTGAGCGACAGCATACTGTACAGACTCGGACGGAGTACTAAGAGTCTGCAGCAGACGCTGGACAACCTTGGGTATTCTGGCGTCACCTTCTGGCAAGTGACGAGCGAGCGCACCATACAGAATGACGACCGCTTCGTTGATGAGATCCTGACTCGATGACGCTGCAGTGGATGAGTCAAGGGTTTGCTCAAAGGTGGTCATCAGCTCTTCGACCTTGACATTGCCCTTCTGAGTGACCACCGCCGTTGCTGCTTCAAGCATAGCATCTCGGACGGCGCCGTTTCTGTCACCAAGTGAACCACTCTTGACCATAAAATCAAGGAATGGTACAAGAGCATCGTTCGGGAAAATTGGTGTCAGCTCCTTGAAAGTCAGAGCGAGACCGTGTCTGTTCTGCCATGGGTCTTCGTTGTTCCCCTTCAATGGCATGCCATACTTGTCCTTTTGCGGTACCACTGGTTTGGCCTTTTCGTTGTAGATACCTTGCAATTGGTCGATCGTTCTTGCAAATGTGTCTGGATATTGTGATACAAGGTCTGCGATCGAGCGGGCGGTCGCCCGGCGAAGTTGTGCATCTGAAGATTCTAGATAAGTGACCAGTCCGGAAGCGTGCTCTGGTTGAGTTTTGAGCTCGTTCTCCTCCCAAACCTCATGAGCGAGCTCAATGTTCTCTTCGAGATCATCGTGACAAGCGAGCCAGATCTCGTTGTAAAAGTCATGGGACTCAAGATCGAGCTCTTGACTGATTGCTTGAAGCGCAGCGGTGCGTACAGTAGCTTCGGGTACGATGGTCGCCTTTACGATGATGGCAGCTTCCTCGTCAGAAAGCGATGGCGCTATGTTACGGCAAAGGTCGTTCAAACAGTCTCGGAAGAGCCTGAAATGCTGCGAGTATGCTTGTAACGAGCCTACAAGCGTAGAAAGTAGACGTCCGCGTGGCAATCGTGAATCGGCAAACGGCTCCGTGTGGAAGCTCAAGAATTCACCGGCTAGCACAATCTGCTCGTCAGCTTGCTCGCCCCGACGAGCAATGCCACCCTTGGAGAGAACAAGGAAGATCAGTGGCAGAGTGTATGCGAGCGTTACAGCATCAAATGGTCTCTGCTCGCCCATGAACCTCAGACGGTAGAGTACTCTGGTTACGAGATCACCAAGCGGCTCTTCCAGGTAATTCTCAGGCAACGTTGATACCTCCGCCGCTCTGAGGGTGGCGACTCCAACAAAGGGTCGCGTCGTTCCCAGTCGTGACGAAGTCTTGGCAGCACATTGCAAATACGCCAGCACAGGTGTGTCTCCTAAAACAAGACCAGCACCAGCAATGATTACGTCCACAAGTCTCTGGATACAGCGGCCGAACCATGCTTCAGTCTCAGTCGGCGGTCCATTTACGAGACCACTGATTATACCGATGCCTCTTCGGAAAGAAGAGACAGTCTTGCCAATCTCACGACGTATTTCTGATTCTTTCTTAAGCTGTGCATTGACCTTGGCTTGCTCCTCGCCAGTCAGCTTTTTGGCTTGACCCTTCTTCTGCGCGAGTTGTGCCCGTAGCTCTGATTCCCACTTGAGGGTATCATAGTCTTTGCTGTTCTTACTTGGCGGTTCCGGCGCCTTTTGCTTTGCAAGCACGTCCACAAAGGCAGTGCCTTCAGGAGTACGGTAGATGGCGGCTTCAGTCGGACCAACATCTTGCATCCGTTGCGGATCAAGGTCACTGCATACTTCCTCTATGATTCGTGGGAGCAGCGTTTCGGGCGCAACAAAAGCAAGGTCTGCAGCAGCGGCAAATGCAGCCTCTTGAAAAGCGGGTATCTGTTCAAGCGTAGGGTCCTCGGTGATTCTGTGGATACGCTCGATACAAGCATCTTGATTGCGTTTTGCGAGTTCACCTGGATCGATACCGACCTTCAAGCACAAACCAATCCAGTCTGCACGAGGTAGCAGACTCGGACGAGCAATTACTAAAAGATCAAGAAGCCTCTGATCGTAGACAGTCTCGTCTGTAGCGCCGTTCGTCTCTTTAGTATCAAGAGAGCCGCCACAGACGCATCTGAGCACCTTGTAAAGCTCACTGCGACCAGTACGGGCGGTCATTGCTGTACTGTCTTTCGTCTCAAGCTCTACATCGACGCACCATTGGATCAGGCCTTCGGTGATCGCTTTGGCAACGTCGGCGTCTCCGGAGCACAACCTTTGAAGGGCATCCCTTGCATCATTCTGCACTTGTGGTGTCAAGGTAGTGTTTGTAATCAGATATACGTAGGCCTGAGCCCAAGAAAGTTTGGTAGAGGCCGACTGCTTTGAGCCTGCTGCTTTTAAGCCGACCGAGGCAAGAGCCCTTTCGAACCACGCAAGATCCTCCGGGGTTGTAACTTTGGTGAAAACGCGGTTGTTGAGAAGATAAGAAGGTTTTGGGTCTGCCACAAGCGCACGTTCGGCGATGGACGCTTTTGAGATGATGGAAGCACTTTTGAGATCAGCGATAGTCGAGAATCTGGCTTCGCAAAGGGCGGTAGTAGCGTAAGCGCTTGACAGCGAACCGTTCTGAAGTGCCTGAAGAGGGTTCGTCTGCACTTCGGTCCAAGTGTCGACCATCTTGCCCGCTACTGCGTCAATAACAGCCTTTGCCGAAGCTTCATTCAGCTGAGACTGATCAAGCCTCCACAGACAATCTGCAACTCGCAGTATCCAGACTCTTCTGAAGGGTATCCGCTTCTCGCTGACGCCCTTGGTAAGGATTTCTACGATGCTTGTTTCTGTGTGGACGCCATTCTGCAGACCATAGGTCAGATGCTTCATCACTGCTTCGATCTCAGAAGTAGCAGCAGCCTCGTTCGCCTCCTTAAGTGCTACTGGAGCCAGACCTTGAGGAATCTTTTTCGCGAGGTCTGACGACCCTTTCAGAGCGCTCAGCATCTGCGCGAAGACTGCTCTTTGATCGGCTGCAGTAATCTTGCCCTGCTTGACCGGGGTCAAGATCTCGTCAACAACCTTTCCGACAGCACTCTCATTGCTGCAACGATCCGCAATGGCCTCGAAAGTTCGCGCAGCACCGGCTTTGATGGTCGCATTGCTTGACTTGGCGCCAGACAAAAGCGGCTTGAGGAGGTTGTTGGCTAGGATTTCCGAGAGATCGATCGAAGGTGCGAGTGACTGCACCATTGGGGCGAGGAGATTGTTGAGCACTACCTCAGGCGCCCTCAGTAAAGCCTTCTCGATGGCTGGTATCAGCTCCTTTTGCAGGTCATCGATGCTGACGTAGGAGACAAAATAATCCTTGAGACCATCCGCAATGTAATCTGGCAAAACCGCACGTGATCCGATAATCTCCCTGACATAGAATGCATTGTAATCGGATTTGGTCGCCTCTAAGGAAGCAGTACGGCTTGGTAGGCGGCTACTGACTCCGGCGATAACACCCAGGATGATCGCATTCTGCGGCGTCGGGCTGGTGCCTTTGGTCGTCAGAGCCTTTACAGACTCGGCGATTGCACTGTCGCCAAAGTCGGAGCTGAAGAGCTTGCGGAACCCTCGTCGTATTACCCGGATGGCGGTCGACTGGGTGCTGTCTCGTGTGTTGGATGCCTCGAAGGTGTTCGTGGCCCGTACGAGAGCCTGTGCAATCTTGATCCCCCATTCATCCCACAAGCTCTTTCTTCGTGCGAATTGTTGAAGGAAGAGTGAGGTCCAGCGTATAAGAACAAATGCGTTCGCTGAAGCAATGCTTGTCTTGGTCGTCTCGGTGTCTACAGCCTTGAGCAAGGCTGCTATTTGCTTGTCGAAGTTGGGCTTGGAGAATATGGCAATAAGGCATTGTTCGACGGCCTGTCTTGATCGTGGGTCGATGTACAAAGCGTATGTGTCGAAGAGGATGGTGAGGATCGTGTCTATCGAGGCGCTGTCTACGTCTGCTCGAGGCAATGTATCAGTGAACCTTCGTGAAAGACGATCTGGTGGTATATGCTTGCCGACCTACCATCTTTTGATATCCTCTCGGTAAGATTCTCGATCTCGGTAGAGCGTTGTTTCGTAGAGTTGGAGAGTAGTGTTTGACGCAACTTGCCCAGGTCAAGGTGACCAGCACCGTTCACCTCGCCGTCTTCCATTGTATACCTTAATGCGAATGTCCGCTGAGGACTGGAGCGAGTTTGAATTATAAGTCACACCTTCATTAACTCACACCACCAATGCGGTGTCCCGATGCAAAGAAATTCCCCGCGTTCTCGATTCTCGAAATCTTGGCGCATGCCGTCACAAAATATTGATCCTCTTCACTTCTTCCACTAATACTAACATTGCATCGACATTCGCGTCGATCTTGGTGTATATCAGTCCTCCATGGCTGGTGGAAATAAGAAGAAGAAGAAGCCAGCGGCTAACCCTGCGAGAGGTTTTGCTACGACATCTATTGCTAGCAAGGTCAAACCTGAGAAGACGCCCGAAGCGAGCAATGAGACTTCTGAAGACACCTCGACAGTCGCCACAGCTACCCCAGCAACATCAGAAGATGTGTCCATACCAGATCGGCCGATACAGGCCAAAGAACGTGAGCTGCACGAATTGAGTCCCGAAGAGCTCGAGGTCCAGCTTGAACAGTCAGAACTCCAACAGTTAGTTGAACAGCAAGGTCCGAAAGCCCGAAAAGAAGCCGCGAGGCAGTCGTCACGTCTACAGACCGATCGACGGGTTCTCAGAACACAGGCAGATCTCTTGACTGTCAAAGATTGGCTGCCAGATGAGTTGATGCAGCAGATTATTGATCTTACTCTGGAGGAATTTCGAGCGAAGCCAAGCTCCGATATCAAAGTCGACAGCTTACGCAAAGTGTCTGATGATGTTGCTTTACTGCGTGTGTGGCAGCTGTACATTGTACTCAAGCAAATTGACATTCCCGAGGAGCGGATAACGCAAGTCCTGGAGTATGTACTCTGCCAACCTCCAACCGAGACTTCGACCTCTGCCATCTGGGGGCTCAACGAGGTCTTGGAATGGCTAGGGTTGAACTGTGATGCTGGTGAATTGCTGGATTTTGAAGCAAGTAAACCGAAAACACAGGCAAGTCTCGCAGACGACTCGGACGCTGGTAAGAGCACTTTTTGTTTCAATTCTGCAAGATTCTCAAATGACTCTGATCTCTCAGTGAAGCAAATCGAGGACGAAATCACGACTTCCAAAATGTCGAACGCGTCGCCTGCCAAAAAGCAACGTGACCATAGCTTGCAATCTGTCCAGGACGGGCAATCGACAATTCCCGGGGATGACATTGTGGTCAGTGATGTTGAAAGCGATCTGGAACCAGACGACATGATTGAGATTTATCTTCAGTCCAAAGCAAGACTATTCGATCGTAATCCGGCACTTGTGGACGACCCCGATTCAGCGAAGCGAGGTGCGAAGCAGAAGGGGCTACAATCAAAGACTACTGCAAGACCTTCTCCTGGAGAATCAAAACTCCAACAGCGACTTCGCAAAATCGAATCGGATGTGTTGTTCGACAAGCAGATGGCCGACTACAGATGGAGGGACCAGAAAATCGATTTACAAAGACAGCGTGCTGAAAGAATGCGACTTGATGTTGGTGAAAAGGCGCCTCAACGGTCTGTAGCCATTCGAGAGGAAGACGAAAATCCTTTCTCTACTGATGTCATGGACGAAGCAGAAGAGCTTGGCAGGAAAATGCTGGAGGAAGCTAGCTTGGAAGACGACTCAGATGTGCTTGGAGGAATGTTCGACGTGCCTGCCATATCCGAGTCATCGACATCGCAACAGGCGGAAGGAGATAACCCGCCTGGTCTTATCACACGTAATTTCGGCAAGGTACCTGGAATAAGTCCTCGTCGTGTGCTGGAGGATGCATGTCGCTCACGGGACTCTGGAGTCAAGGTACGATTCAAGCAGATTTCATCCACGACGTATCGTTGTCGACATCTGGTTTCAATCCTTTGGTCGAAAGATCAGGCGCTTTTGGAACCCGAGTACGAGTTCATGACAGACTTCCGTATAAGAAACATCGAGCGAGCCACTTCGGTCGAGATGCAGACTGTGGCTGCGCCCGAAGTGGCCCAGAGTGAAGGATACGTCGCGACCGCTGCTTTGTTCCAGCTATTCTCTGCCTCTCCAAAGGAGGAGAAGACTGCACTGCGCCTTCCACCAGCTTATAGAGACCTGTGGCATGAATTCATGACTGCGAAGAAAGACCAGCTGGAGACACAGGATCGGGCCACGGTCAAGAGATTACGCCAATTGATTACAGATCAGCAAGAAAAGGAAGACGATGAGGACGTGGTTCTCACAGCAGGTTTCAGAAACAGGAGCAAGGTAGCAAGTGGCGTGGGAACGCCCAATGGGCAGAGCAACGTCAGCGAGCCATCTATGGCTGTGGAACTGGACGAGCTCAAGGACCTGTGGGCACAAAAGTCGTCGAGACCAAACTATCAGCAGATGCTAGTAGGGCGTAAAGAGCTTCCGATGTATCATTATCGAGAGACAGCACTCGACATTGTCCGCAACAACCAAGTCACAATTCTTTGCGGAGAGACTGGCTGTGGAAAGTCGACACAAATGCCTGCATTTATCCTTGAAGACGAGCTATCGCATGGAAGGAAGTGCAAGGTCTACTGCACTGAACCTCGACGGATTTCGGCAATATCGCTCGCACAAAGAGTGAGCGAAGAGCTCGGAGAAGGCAAGAATGCTGTCGGCACAGCTCGATCGCTTGTTGGATACGCGATTCGTTTGGAGTCGCATACTTCGGCTTCGACCAGATTGGTATACGCAACCGTTGGTATAGTCTTGCGAATGCTCGAGTCTGAGAAAGGCTTGGGCGAAATTACTCATCTTGTGATTGACGAAGTCCACGAGCGCAGCATCGACACTGACTTTCTTCTCATCATTCTGAAGTCTCTCATGGTACGCCGACCAGATCTCAAGGTTGTCCTGATGAGTGCTACGGTCGATGCCCAACGCTTCTCTTCATATCTTGGGAATGCACCAATCGTGCAAGTACCAGGTCGTACTTTCCCAGTGCAGGGTCTGTTTCTGGAAGATGCGATCGACATCACTGGCTACATAAACGAGGATAGCAACCAAAACGGTACAGCTGCAGACGACGATGACGACGACATCGATCCGGAGTCGAAAGCTTCCGGTTCGACGCAAGGGCTTGTCGGCTACAGCCCAAAGACTGTTCGAACGCTGGCGGGTTACGATGAATACAAGATCAACTACAATCTTATTCTCAAGCTACTCGAGAACGTGGCATACAATCAGCAGTTTCAGCAATTTAGCAATGCCATCCTAATCTTTCTTCCCGGTATCGCTGAGATCAGGCAGCTGAACGACATCCTGACCTCAGTTCCGTCGTTCTCACAAGGATGGCTTGTATATCCACTGCACTCGTCTTTCTCGAGCGAAGAGCAACAGGCAGCATTCAAGGTTCCTCCTCGAGGAATGCGGAAGATCGTGCTGGCAACCAACATTGCAGAAACCGGCATCACCATCCCTGATGTGACTTGCGTTATTGATACTGGAACCCATAAAGAGATGCGGTTCGACGAGCGTCGGCAGATGTCAAGACTGATCCAAGCGTTTGTTTCTCGAGCGAATGCGAAGCAGAGAAGAGGTCGTGCTGGTCGTGTGCAAGAAGGCATATGTTTCCATCTGTTTACTAAACACCGCCACGATGAATTAATGGCAGAGGCACAAACACCGGAAATGCTTCGTCTATCACTGCAGGATCTGGTCATGCGTGTCAAGATATGCAAGCTTGGAGATATCGAGCATGCCTTGTCAGCCGCGCTAGATCCACCATCGCTGAAGAACATTCGACGAGCAATTGACGCACTTGTCGAAGTTGACGCTTTGACGGCTGGCGAAGAGCTCACTCCACTCGGTCAACAGCTGGCAAAGCTGCCCCTGGATGCTCAGCTCGGCAAATTAATCCTTCTAGGCGCGGTATTTGGCTGTCTGGATTTCGCTTTGACGACTGCAGCAATAGCATCGTCGAAGTCTCCTTTTGTGGCTCCAATGAATCAAAAGAAGCAAGCCGATACTGTTCGCCTTGCATACAAGAGGGGTGACTCGGACCTTCTCACAGCCTACAACGCATACGATGTGTGGCGGAAGACGTGCAATACACCTGGGTCATCCGAATTTCAATTTTGCAAGAGGAATTTTCTTTCCCAGCAGAATCTTACCAATATCGAGGAGCTGAAGTCACAGCTGCTATCTTCGCTCGCGGATGCAGGGTTCATCTCCTTGTCGGCCGAGGATAGAACAGCACTCTCCCGTGTCAGACAGTCGAATCGTAACAGAACTTTCGTCCCCATCATCCCGGCAAGCAACACAGCTGAACTGAACGATCTGCTCATTAATTCGGTAGCAGCATGGTCTTTCTACCCAAAGATCCTGACTCGAGACGGCAAAGGTTGGCGCAATATTGGCAACAACCAGAGTATCTCGCTCCATCCTACTTCTGTGAACAAATTATCACAGACGCCGACTTTCGAAGCCACCAAATTTCTCAGCTTCTACAGCATCATGCAATCATCGTCACGCTTCACGAACGCACAGGAGACTTCGCCAGTCGAAGCAATGGCGCTTGTACTTTTAGCTGGCGACGCAGTGTTCCACCTCTATGCAGGTGTGATTGTTATCGACGGTAATAGACTGCGCTTGAAGGTGCGCGACTGGCGGACAATGATCGTGCTGAAGACAATGAGAACCAAAATGAAGGAGATTATGGCAAGAGCGTTCAAGTCTCCGGGGCGGGAAATGGGTCAGAAGCAAAAGGCTTGGTTCAATATATTCTTGGCCATGTTCGATAAGGTCAATGCAGTCAGGACGGAGAAGATCAGATGAGATGGAGGAAGCGAGGATAATCTGGTTGATGATATAATACCAAGCTGAGTGGAGGTGACTCGAGTGGCTGACTATATAGCGGCCGGCTAAATTCATCAATGCCGTTTGTTCGGCTTCAAACTCACCCAATGTTTTGTTTCAATCAGTTCTGACCCATAATTCCGGGTTGAGTCACCGCGAGGACCACGCCTTATGGTATCAATTGGATGGTATAAAGTATTCTTGGGTTATCGAGATCGCCGCCATTCTTACTTGTTTCCAATCACCTAATTTAACGTCAAAAATATTGGTACGTCAATTTGTCGTTTCTATATACAGCGCGCTACCTTGGCGGCATTTAAGAAACATTACCCTATTGCTCAGACCCATTGAACCATCTACAAGTCAGTGAACTAGCAGTAGTACTCACTGCAAGATTCAGATAATTGTCCCCAAACGAGAATTGGGTGTGCACCCGACTAGTTGCCACTGATTGAAAAGGGCATTCGAAGTATTTAGCTCCATCACTTAAAACCTCGTTCCAGTCACGCCCCCTCCCGATCGCCCACAATGTCTTCAGTAACCAAAGATCGCCATACTCTGGAGCAGGTTCCAGTAACTCCATCACTCGTATCTGTCTGGGCAACAACCAACGCCAACTCTTTCATCCCGCCCTCGGACAAGACGCACCACTCCTTCTGCTACGCCCTCTTCCCTGACGGCTTCACCAAGGCCGTCGACGAGGACCGCTGCAAACGCTATGTGAAAGCCCTCGAGGAGCCCAACATGCATTTCTTCCTGCTCCGCGACACCGCCACCTCCGAGTACGTCGGCTGCACGCGCTGGCTGATCCACCCGCACCCGGAGCCGTTCGATATGGACAAGGAGATCGCCGCAGTGCACGCCGAGTGCCGCGGTCACGACGATGTCGAGGGCATCAGCTGGGAGACGATAGAGATGCTGCGGGTCGCGCAGGCCAAGGCAAAGGCGGAGTACCTGGGCGACAGGGCGTATGTGTATCTCTGGATTCTGGGGACGGTGGAGTGGGCGCAGGGAAGGGGCGTGGGCAAGTTTGCACTGCAGTGGGGGATGGACAAGGCGAGGGAGTTGGGGCTGCCGGTGTGGCTCGAAAGTACGGAGCAGGCGGTGGGTTTCTACGAGAGTCAGGGGTTCAAGCAGTTGGCGGAACTGGACTACGATGCTAGGAGGACGGGATTCCATAGGAAGGCGGGTTTTACTGCAATGATTTGGGAGCCGAAGTGGGAGACACAGGACAAGGCTACGTGATGTTAGACAGACTTCAAGACCATCATTGCCGCCTATTTGACATTTGTAAAGTCTTGGATGCGCATGGATGTACCAACCCAGCCGTGGCCACGGGCGAACGAGTAAAGCTAGACCTGCCGTGGATAGATCAGTCTTCACAACTCGGCGGAGGGATAGATGCTGCAGCTCGTTATTCGCCATTGACAATCGGGTTTATATTTCATTGAATTTTTCATTGCTTCCACGTACGGCCATAGTTGCTTGAGAACACTGGATCCCGTCCGCTCTCCACACGTTAAGCAAGCAAACGCTCGATTAGTAGTTGCGTGGGTGACCAGCAGCGAATCCCGGGTGCTGCACGTTTTGCATCCTTTTTATTGTCTAGGTCTTCAGGAGATCTTGACCTCGCAGGCGGCATGCTGGAAAGCATAAATTTTTGATCGTACGAGCAGTAAGTAGATGTGAACATGCTGGACAGCATCTATACGGTCATATGGAGAGACGAGGTATGGTATCGGCTGAGCGGGACAGGAGAAGAAAGGATTGAATGACAGTGAGGAGCGCATGAAATCAGGACTCGTAGATAGTAGCGTCCTACGAAGCAGACTTGCAATACTACTGATGACACTGCGCCTGGCCCGACGAGTGTGCTTCAAACGTAGAATATTGAAGCAGCTAAGCAGATGCGTGAGCGGACTGGCTGGCTGAAGACCTGCTCGTGGCATTGTCAAATCTAGGGAGCACAATAAATCTGTAAATCGTTGCTCGAAATCATCGCGTTACGCTCGTTCGTACACTCGGTTTTGAATCGTGGTAACGGGCGACTATACGAACGCGGTCGGCTTTTGAAGCAGCCCGGATGTAGCGGATGTGCTGAAATGGGCTCTCGCACGAGCAAAACCGGGACACATGTTAGATGCAGAGAACGCAGAACGGTATCACGTTGTTACCGAAAATAATCGTGATCTATTCAAATCTACTCTTTGCGTGCAGACAATACTGAAAGAGGTACGGAAGTGAATTATGGTTTGGACATGGCTGGTCACGAGACTTTTGCTTGGCATGTCCATGATGGAGAAGACGTAAAGAGGTGGTTGGAATATGTGGACCAGATAACTCGAATTTCTTGGTTGCACTGCAAGAATGGTGCATTTGTACAAGAAGTGCAGGGTTGGGCACAGAAAGATAACTATCCAGCCGTCCCTTTATATTCCGCTGCACACCCTGGTCGCTCAAATATCAGACCCCGGTTGTTCTTTTGTTTAAGCCTGAAGACCTTGCATACGCGCTATGGGGAATAGTGTCTGCCGGGTATAGCGTCTTGAACCTCCTGCTCTGTACCCTCGTCGACCGAAACATGAAACTCCTGCCTCTTCATTATCGTAAGTTCTTGGCTGTCAATCGACCGAGCAGTCTTCGCGCTGGATTTTGACGCCGAGAAGTAATTGGATGGCCTTTCTGAACCCGAGTGGATATAGGCGCGCTTCATGAACCACAGCCTGACCAAAGGAAACAGACATGGCAAGCTTCCCGTGATTATGATGGTATTGACCTCGACTCCGACCCAGATCTGTAGATTGACAAAGTTCCCTACTCCGCATTAGCAATGGTTATAGGTTCGATCTGGCGGGGCATACAAGTAAAATCGGGGCTTGCACTGAGTTCGCCGATGCGTACAGTCTTGATTATGGACGCGATCAGTGCAAGATAACTCGTCGATAGGACAGCATAGAGCTGCAGTTTGCGTCTCGTGGGCATTTGAAGACCCCAGAGAATGACAATGGGAAAGACGGAAAGTATCAGGTCGCATAACGAGTTGATGCCTGTGGTTTATGATCAGTACCGGAACCGGGCAAGACATTTCGAGCCTTGCGTACCACTCTGAGCATATCCGATCCTGGTCTCGATGAATGGGCTTTCGCAACTCGCAATGGCGGCTTCGGCAGGGTTCCATAGCGCGGAAAGATGAGTTCCGCATTGTGCGTATATCTGTACGAGTGTGACAAGGTTGACAATTGGGTCAAAGACAATGACGAAGACCAGTGAAGACAGCGTCAACCACGAGCTTTTTGGAGGCAGAAGTCGCATCTGATATAGAGCGATGGAGACGCGAGCGAGGCATGATGGAACGATGGAGAAGCCTTTCACGACTTGAATGATGTGGCCGATACGGCTGATTGTTGCGCCGTCGAGAGTCCAGATGTGGTGGCCGAGTCCATTTTCAACACCAAGTGTTATAGAAATCGCGTGACCGTATTGAGTGATCTGAGTGTTCTGTTAGGTTCGAGGTATGATCGCGTGCGACTTCGATGAACAGACCAGACTCAATGCCATCAAGTAGTCTTCTACATGTACTCTGCGGATTTTGACACGCTTGAGGAAGTGATCGTTCTCGATGAAGCCGCGCACGAAGAAGCGCAACAGGACGACGAGGGTGGAGACTGACAGGAGCGTCCACTCTACGACCAGGATCTTCCAACCCTGGTCGGTTGTGTCTTGCTGTGAAGCGGCGGTAGCCATGTTGATGTGGAGGCGTCTTTCGATATCAAAAAGATGATAATAATAATAATAAAAAAGCCATGTCAAGATTCAGAGCTCTGCAGAGCGAAGGAACAGGTGTATCCTTCACCGCGGTTCCCAGAACGTGACATGTGAATAGGAAAGCAAGGGATGTGTACAAGGCTGTTCACCCGAGCTTACTGATACGGATGTTATGGTATTTGTACTCACTATTGAATAGTACCAGGAGAAAGGGACAGTACTACAGATTATCGCGCAAGAGAATGGTTTCGACTGGATACCGATCGGTCTTCATTGCGGAGGGTGTGTACAGTAGCATCCCAAGCGTGCGGAAGGGGTCGTACAGTGTGGTATCACCATGTTACCACACCACGAGTAAGATTGCCCCGGAAACAGTGAAGCAAGGAGTGGTGAACAAGGTAGCGGAAGTCTACTATTAGACAGCACTGGCAAATATTGGGGACTTGTGGTATAGAGCGAATCGCGTGGGAAGACGACGAGTGAAGTGAAGACAACGTTGAAGATACCTCAAGGTACAGTACCGTATCATGTATTTTATTAAATGCAGGCAGGAGCGATTCAGGAACGATCGTGCTATCGCGGTCCACACGACGACGACAGTAGTCCTTAAAAGGCAGGTGGGGCAACGGGGCTGGGCGGCTTGCGTGATTGGCACCCTCCCGACACGCCAGATAGAGCTGCCAAGACCGGGGAGGCATCTTTGACCGGGATCATTATTCAGTCTTGCCGACCTGAACGGTTGAGCAGAAATTGATTCCAACTTCCTCCAAGCTTCGAACCATCCAAGCTTCGAACCATCAAGTTGACCATCCTGTTAGACTCAATTTGCTCGCCATTAGTCCATCTAGACTGACCAGCATTCCATTTGCCTTCAGTACCCTGTCGTCCTCGGCCTCTCTCTGCAGGTCCTCCCGCAAGCCATGAAGCCATCAACCCTCTTTTCTGCAAGTTGCAACAGTCTCCATCTGCTGCACGTAATCGATTCAAGAGTGACGGTACGCGGCGGGTCAAACCGTGAAGTACTAGGTAGGCAGGAAAGTATCATCCACGGACTGATGTGCACATAAAACGACCCATGCAAGGTCAATCTGGTATGCAAATTCCACCGGCGGACTTCGTCACACACACACACCGTGTTGCTACGGGGTTCCGACTCGTACTGTACAAACTGTCACCCAGTCTCACGTTGGACGTTATCACGAGAGCACACGAGATATCGATGTCATTGCCAACCGTCGAACGAAACGTGGAACAATAATTGATGTCTTCCTGTCTCGGTATGCCGTTCGGTGCGGTGCCGTGCTTGCTTCAGGTTTCACTTGCTGACTATTCAACAGTAACAAATAGCCGGAACCAACATGTATTTCTCTGGGACGGCTGGCAGCCCAACCATTGGCATTTTTGGCGCTTCAAGACAAAGCCCACGAGGCGGATCTCATCTCCCAAATACTCGCTTGCATCTACTAGTAGGACGATCCAAGGTAACTCTAGCCAGTCCATTGCCAACTTCCGTACTTACGGAGAGTATGATCCGCGGATTCAACCACGGATTGTTGCTGCATGGGTCCTGACGACGAACATGTTAGTTTGAATCCGCCGGCCGTGCTTTCGGCGATAAGGTTCAAACTGTCAAATTCAAACGGTTCCATGTTCTGTCTATCAGTGTATCACATCTCAAACTCACTATAAACAGTGCCCTGACCACATTCTATGCACTCTGCCGTCCTATCAACTTTCACTCGCTTTCACTACATCTCAATTTTCATCAATTCCATCAAATCCGACTCCCTCGTTAAGGTCGCATTAAGATGCTTTTCACTTCCTCCGTTGTTGCTTTGTCGCTTGCGGCTCTGTCTGTCGCTCAGACTCCAGCTGGCTTCACTCCAAGATCCGATAACCCTATCGGTCTCTCCTTCAATGGCACCAACGTTGATCCAGATGGAAAGCTGCTCCCACAGCCAAGTAAGACCCGTCCATGCACATGCATCGGATCAATCGCTAACATATCCTTCAGTCACCCAGACTCAGCCAACTGTCTACTCCAATGGCTCATACCCAGGCGTTTACATGTTCGCCATTGTCGACCTCTCCATCCCATACAGCGTTGTCGCCACTAACGACACCGCCTCTCTCGTCCCAGGTGTTGGCCCAAACCGCACCACCCGCCTCCACTGGTGGATGGACTTTGTGACCCAGGCCGCCGACGGTACCTTCTCCGGCAACACGACCCTCGCCGACTATGAAGGCCCATCGCCACCAGCGGGTGATATCCCCCACGACTACACCTTTTTCCTCTTCCCACGCCCATCTTCGTTCCACTCACCACCCAAGGGAATTGAGTACTTCTTCGACGCATCCTACGTCAACGGTGACGACCGCATGAACTTCTCCGTCCCAATCCTCGCCCAGGAAGTCGGTCAGCCAATCGCCTCGCGCTACTTCACCGTCCAGAAGAGCAACTCCTCCGCCGCTGCTGGCAACGCCTCTTCCTCCGCCAAGCCTATCCAGCCATACACTGGCGCCGCCAGCACCGTCGGTGTCACCGTCTCCGGCCTCGGTCTTGTTGCCCTTGTCAGCGCCTTCCTTCTCTAGAGCGTGAATGGTGGTTCTCTATATTTCTTGCATTTACTATTGGAATAGAAGCATTGTAATATTATTCGAGACTGGTGCTTTGAGCTTTCTCGTGATGCATTAGCATATTGTCTCTGTGCGACCATCTGACGTTTTTTGTGCAACGCTCAAACAGTGCTGTATAACGGTCGAGGCATGCCAACGAGTGCGTGACTGACTCGACGACGACGAAGGGGTAATACTTTGCCGAGATCGAATTCTGATTCTCGAATGCAGAGGCGGGGTTCGCTTAGAGAAGAATATAACCTGTGTCGACGGCGAGGGGGGGAATAGCTATGACATTGATATCGGTCTTCGAAAAAGATAAGGCAACGGGTCCATATCTAACAGATCGTCTTGGTTGATTAATGCGAGAGTACGTGATGAAACCTCCTTCGAGGGTCAATCTGCACATCTCAAAAGCGCCATCTACCTCGACTCGACGCCATAGAATTGTGCTTTGTGCGCTCCTGGATAATTCTTGCGTATGAAATAAGAATCTGCTATCGAACTGCGTTGCCATGTCGCATAGTCATGGCCACAGAGAGAGCTATGCCAACAAAAGCGACGAACGGTTTTTGGCAGCAGTCTCGAGATTGGAAGATTGTAACCGGACATGCGCTATACGGCGCTGTCTCAGTAGATGCTCATACACATCTACAACAGGCGAATCTGCGGCTCAACCTGGAGACGATAAGTCACGATTACGTGCGAGTACCATGCTGCAATTGCACATTGTACGGGTACAGAGTTTCGATCCATGCTGGTATATATGCCATACGCCAACTCCTTTCCACATCTTCCCCATTTGTTCCCATCGAGCGATTGTGGCCATGCTTGTATGTGCCTACTGCATGCTCTTCCTACTTCCACCTCATGAAACTAAAAATTCAACAAGAACGCTGCAAAAACAAAACACAACTTCATCTCAACGTGATGCTTGCTCATGCAGTAGCAACAGTCTCAACCTCGACCTTTGGCATAGGCGCGTTGGTGCCGCCGAGATCTGTTGAGCGAGCCTTGGGGTTCTTGGTGTAATAGTTCGAGATGGCCGACTTGATGGCGTCTTCAGCGAGCATAGAGCAGTGGACTGTCATCTTGTCAGTAAATATCCCCTCAAAGACTTCCTCGATAGCAGATATAACATACGCTTGACAGGAGGCAAGCAGAGCTCCTTCGCAATCTCGGTGTTCTTGATCCTACTCGCCTGCTCAAGCGTCATGCCCCTTACCAACTCGGTCAAGTACGAGGAGCTGGCAATGGCGCTTCCGCAGCCGAACGTCTTGAACTTGACGTCCGCGATGGTGTTGTCGTTGGGGTTGACGCGGATCTGGAGCTTCATGACGTCGCCACAGGCTGGAGCACCGACAAGACCGGTACCGACGTCTGCGTCGCCCTTTTGCATGCTACCGACATTGCGTGGGTTGCTGTAGTGGTCAAGGACCTTCTCGTGGTAGGAGCGGCGAAGTGGTGTCGAGAGGATTGCTGGAGTTGAGGCGCGGATTGATGGGCGGACGGAGGAGCGGGCGGCGGTGCTGAGGGCGCGGGCGGCCTGGGATGGCGCGGCGGTGGCTACTCGTCTGAACATTGTGATTGATGTGATTGATTTGTGTGTTGAGGTGATGGAGTTGTGAGTGGTCGTGGTTGTTGATATGATATCGCAGGTCGGAGAAGTCGTAAATGATAGATGAATCTTCGAAGGCGGACTGGAGGTTCAATCGAATCTTTGCGAATCAGAGCACAAGCGCTATGTCATGCCGACGCTTGACCGAGGCCGGACTTGGCATGTGAGATCTGTATCTTATCTCCCCGATCTCCGTGTCATGCAAACAATGCAAACAATAAATGTCTCTTACAGTCAGCAGAGAGGACAAGGCAAACACGAAGCATGGGGCGATAGCGAGCTAGTAAGGGAGGTAGCTGATGGTCGTAAGTCGTTGATTCATTCATGTATCGTAATCTCTATTGCCGCATAATCATAATCATCATCATGATCCATGGAGCCAGTACAGACAGTGCCAGACCAATAACCAGCACGACGAGAAAGGGATTCTCGGCCCTCAACCTGTGGTATGTCCAGTCCTGCGCACCCCTAGCAGTGTCTCCTCCCTTGTCCATCTTCCTGCTTGGTATCATGACCAAATCTTCGTAGCGATCCAGAAAGTGGGCCTCGGATTTGTGTATGCATTCTTCGGCCTTTAAAAAGGTCTTGTAAGCTTCCACGCTCTCCGTGTCCGGTCGCTCCATCGCGTTTCCGAGCCGCGCAAACGATTCCAGTGCCTTGTTGTACTGTTCTGTCTTCACATATATCGAGCCGAGCAGATAACGACGATGATAGTGCGGGTGGTCACTGGGAGCCCAGGCTTCTGCTCGTCGAGAGGATGCCAAAGGTTTTCCATTCGAGTCAATCGGTGTTTCCCGAGCGATGCGCCTGTCCAATTGTCGAAGCGACTCCTCCAGTTCGGCCAGTTCGTCTTGTAGATGCAGCAATACACGATGATTGAGGTCATCGAATTTCCGATAGATTGGCTTGCCAGGCTTCGACGGGTCCGTGATGGCTGTAGCGACAGTCTGGTACCCTGTCATCACGGTTTCTGAGGTATGAGGTGTGTCTGGAGCCGGGGGAAGAGGTGAGGGCGAGGACGATGCACTACCAAACGCAACGGCTGAGCGTACACCCGGACTGGAGTGGTTGCTGCCGAACGACCCTGATGTTATCAATCTCTCTGGCCTTAGGTCAGGGCAATCAATTGGTTCGTGTCCAAACTGTAGGAATTTGTCGGGGTTGTGAGCGTCCGTCGAAGAAGGCAATGTCGAGCCTGATGACTGGGTCGTCGGACTGTGTGATGACAAGGCTTCGAACTCGTCGGATGACGAGCCCTCGGAGTCCGTATCATTTCGAGCATCCACTGGTATATCACCTGTCTCCTCTTCAGCAATTGTTGTATGACGCAGACCTGTTGACGAGGAGGTCTCTGTCTCATGCGACAGTCCCTGCGATTCGTGATTGGTATTTCTTGCGTTTTCAAGGGGTGTGTTCAGTCTGACTTCGTTGGCCTTGCGATTGTAGGACTCTTGGGTTATGGTCGAATTGGTGCTGCCAGACACTGCCGTCATAGTGGTGAGTACCAAGTTCGTCGAAGGGTTCGCGACTGAGTAGATGCGTCGCAACGGATTTGCATGAGTTCTAGCAGTGCGGCCAGGGTCCTCTCGTCTTGCCTTGCTTCTTGCTGTATCTGGAGCTTGTCTGCGGGCTCGCTCCTCGTCCTTTCTACGATCCATTTGTGATGTCATCTCCTCATCGCTGTCCGACTCATGCGAGCTTCCGATGTAATGCTCCTCCTTCCTTTGTCCCGAAGATACGACCAGATCACCTCCTCTTGAATGGTGCCGTCGCTTCTTCTTGCTAGTGTGTTGTGAACGACCGCGCGGTTTTAGTGTATCTGCTCCTGCTGCTTGACCGTGTGAAGGAGAAGTCATTGCAAATCGCAGATGTGAGGGTCGGCGAACTGTTGAAGCAGACTGTTGTCAGAACATAGGCTGCAAACAACGATGGTTATGTCTGCATAGCCTCAATACCTAACTTGTCAGATGACCATGGATCACCTGTTGGACAGCGGATCCGGTTGCTGTAATCTTGGTAGGTGGCTGCTGGCTCCAGCACAAAAGCAAAGATAGCGGGATAAATTGCGGTGAGTTCGACCAAAGGAAACAATACCTCTAACAGTCGTTTGATTGAAGCTCGGAAGGAAATACCTGAATCTATGGAGATGTGCGATCCGTTTGTACGACGCAAGGGGCCTGACAGAATGATTTGGAAGACAGGGGGATAGATGCATGTCACGATGTGGCATTATGCATTGGACCACGTTCCGCCGAGCTTGTCCCAGCCAATTGGGATCAACAGTGCTGATTATGACTGCTTCTTCACTCTGAGAAAACCGATGGCAAGACATAGAGAAAAGAAATGAATAGACAGTTGAAAGATGAGCTTTAGAAGTAGAGAAACGATTCATGGTCGAAAGTTCAATGTTGGTCAAAGAGACAGGTCAAGCAGGTGACGTCGCGACCCTCATCCCGCAATCGGGGTTGAAGGTTTGGGTCAAGAACAAACCAGACATCTGCCTTCTATTCCAGGTTGTTCGCACAAGACGACATGTGTAACTCTTCCAAAACCAGCAACCACTGCTGTTTCCAGTACTCTCACTCGGATGACGGTCGCAGTAACAACAAACGTAGTAGTTGTTGGTTCGAGCATTGACCGTGACAGACCATGCGGTCGACGAACTGTTCTTCCGAACCAATCTCGTACATGTACTCGCTGACTGTACTATCCTGCTTATGTCTACTGCAACGACGACCGCACTCAAGCACGCCCTCACGTTCGCAAACCTGCCGTCTGCGTCATATTTGATGAGATCCAGCCATCTGATAGCGCGGTCGGTCCTACTGCAGGGTACGTTTCGATTCAAGGTATGAACGGTTCTCTATCTGCTTTCCATTGGTCACTATTAGTTGGCATATGGAATATTCGCAGGCTGGACCTTTGCCATCCCCGATGTCTCATTGGCCCAGAAAGTGGCTGGATCTGACCGTTGGGTGTATCTAACGGTCCGCCTTGAGAGATCCTGTACAGCATCCCGCACGCAGCAGACCATCATCATATGCAACACGAAAGATCCGACGAAATGGGTGATGGCAAAGGATGTAACACGAGCAGAAAACCCACCCTATGATTAGCATCTTTCGAAGCAATCGAGTCCCTACGACAATATTCGACTCTTTGTAAAGTCACGAGATGCCGCCTTATCCAACGGCCGACGCGAGAGTTTGCATACTTGAGGAAGTCGATTGTAACGGTTTACCTGCCTCTAGCGATAGAGTAGTGACACAATGTTAACGGGCAGGAACTGCTGCGAACTCATATCTCTTTATATGTCGGATGGAAGTACGATTGGATTTGGATCTTCAGCACTCCACAGAAGATCGACCGGACTACTGGACTATACTGGACTATACTGGACCTAGGATTCGTAAAGTCGACAATACTACACACCGACATTCACAATGGCTTTCGAACGCACCTTGAGGATGGTCCAGATGGGCAGAGCCGCCACGACCATCTCAGCCTGTATCTCAGTCATCTTCTTCGCCTTTGTCATCAAACTCAGGGCGGATGCTAGATACAAGTTCTTGAAGGAGCTGAACGATGCACACCCAGATATCTTCGACATTGGAGAGCCATCACACGGCGCATGGGGTGGTATTGCCCTTGGTGGCGTAAGTCCATGATCAGAGTCTTGCGAGATAGCAAAGTCTGACAACCATCCAGCTTGCTCTTTCCGTTGCGTGGAACGGACTCTGCTTCATCGACCTGATGATCAGAAAGCACTACCGTTTCGATCGCCGCATCTGCATCTTCGTTGATGTGGTCGTTGCGTTGATCCTGGCCATCACTGGATTCCTCAACTTTGCTTACGACGCAGTCATCTACTTTGCGCTTGAGCTCGCCAGTGGCAGCCAAGTCAGACTCGAGATTGCCGCCGTCGTTTTCCTCGCCTTTGCTTGGTAAGAAACATGCTTCTACATGAACCATTCGAATTCGTGCTGACGATTACTCCACAGCTTGGCTCACATTGGCTTCTTCTGCTACGGCTGCAAGGACCCTTCTGCCGTTCCGGCCAACTTTGAGCACGAGCCTCTTGCGCAAGCCGACTCTGTCATGCCACACCAGGAGTACCACGATGCGCGTTCTGTGCGCAGTAGATCAAACACCAGCGACGGCGAGGAGCTTGTCGAGATCGATCTCGGCAAGAAGGTTCAGATCTTCAGACTTCACCCTCACCCAAAGGACCTTGCGAACATCCACAAGGATGTTGCTTCGATGCGCACGCCACCAAGAACTCCTCGCGAGGACTCTGAGCACAAGCGTTTGGGCATGGTCGGAGTTCCACCACAAATCGCAACCCAAAAGATCAAGGCAGAGGAGCACAGCGAGGAATCACCGTTCCTTGACACCCACGCCTCCGAGTGGATATAGTATTCGGACCGTGTCACTGTGTAGATAATAATTCTTCTTCGAGCTTACAATTAGGGACGGCGTTGGTTTGGGTATACCACAATAGCGAGGCGTTTGCCGGCAAATAACTTGTACAACTGAATGTATAATCTCCAACATCTACGAACGAACAAACAAATGGTCAGCAGACATGTTACTAATGTGCCTGATGAGCACCTAATCTCATGCTGTGACGAAGCAAAACAACGAGGATGCTGATGTCCTTCTGGAACTCGTTCTAGCGCCAACTCGGCGCATCTTGCCGCAAGTCAATTGATTCCCCACTTCCAAATATAGACAAGTTTGAACTCTGATCGTTTCAAACATTATCGTAGATATTAGTGATGCTTGTCACCCTCTATCGAAAATAGACACGAGACATTAAAACGGAGAAGCCATCAATATGATCAATTTGACACCGGATCCCATAAGCTCTTCATTCAACAGGTCAATAGCCGATAGCGGTCAATCAATACTGCTAGGAATAGGTACGTACTGTGTGATCGAAGCACGCCAAACCATCACGGTATCACAATGTTGCAAGTGTGCTGCAGCCAGGAGATTATTGGGCACACGTTACGACCAGTGAATCAGCTCAATTGATCCAGACGTGCAGCCGAGTATGCAGCCTGTCTATCATCCTTACTAGTACTGCTGATTGCATGGATAATATGTGCCCCGCGACCGTCTGCGCCTTCTGCATCCATGACCTATTCTAAGACCGCATCCGCCATTTGCTCTGTCCGGCATAAGCAGCACTGCACCTCTTCATCGTACTCCTTCGCAGGAACAACGTCCATCAACTACATCATTGAGCTCATCTCCTATATCTTGCAGCCGGTTTGACTATATTTTCGGCGGGTTTTGAAACATCTAGTCGCGGCACATCTGTAACATCCAACTGGCAACCGGTGCAGTCAGGGTCTAAACTCGCTCTCCACTTCAAGCCACTCCAGCTACTTGCCTGCGTACATCAATTGAATACCGTATCGTATGCGCCTGTGCCACTCTTTACCGCTCAGTTTATCTTTCTAACCACCGTCCTTTCAGAACCGCAAAGGCTGACCGCTGCTATACCTCCTTGTCGTTGTCTGGTACAGCGATCTGCATCAGTTCATACTCCAGCTCTCTTACAGTATAGTACTCGTCAGTCATATCATTCGAGATTCCAAGAGACCGTGGGCAGTTCTGCACATCACGAGAGCCTTTCAGACATCTGTGCGACCACTAGAGAACAACATACATCACGGTACGTCCCAATCGGAATAGATCAAAAGACGAGTTCATGGAGAGGCACTTGTCGCGGCGCATGGTTTCATGAGTCTTGTGATTCCTCACGCTTTGAGCGACGATGTGCATTTGCTTTGAGTCATACCTGAGCGCACATTGCATAGCCGACCACGTGGCTGAACACACTGCATTCCGTCGGTATCCAATAGAGACAAAGGCTGACCGAATCGGGCAGAACAAACGACGACAATTCCTTTCGCTGACATCTGAACATCTTTGTTCTTCAAACATATCAACCTCTCCAAACATCATTCTCTTTTACCCACCGTCGACAGCAATATCGACAGTTTCACAATGGCAGCCCGTCAACAGCCTCCAGGAGGTTCAAGAAAGATCTCGTTCAATGTGTCTGAGCAATACGATATCCAGGATGTAGTAGGAGAGGGCGCATACGGTGTTGTCTGGTACGGTCAACTCGCGAAAAAGGAAAGAGCGAGACTTACATATCCATAGTTCGGCGCTTCACAAGCCGTCTGGTCAGAAAGTAGCCATCAAGAAGATTACCCCCTTCGACCACAGCATGTTCTGTCTACGCACACTCCGAGAGATGAAGCTGCTGAGATACTTCAACCACGAGAACATCATTTCAATCTTGGACATTCAGCGACCAAGGAACTACGAGACGTTCACAGAAGTCTACCTCATTCAGGTATGAGCGAGAATAGGACGGGTTCGAAACCAAGCTTACAAGTTGCAGGAACTCATGGAGACAGACATGCACCGTGTCATTCGTACACAAGAACTTTCCGACGACCACTGCCAGTACTTCATCTACCAAACTCTCCGCGCGCTGAAGGCTATGCACTCCGCAAACGTCCTTCATCGTGATCTCAAGCCTTCCAACCTTCTCCTGAACGCCAACTGCGATCTGAAAGTCTGCGATTTCGGTCTTGCCAGATCTGCCGCTTCTACCGAGGACAACCAAGGTTTTATGACCGAATACGTTGCCACGAGATGGTACCGTGCTCCGGAGATTATGCTCACATTCAAGGAGTACACCAAGGCCATTGACGTGTGGTCCGTCGGTTGTATTCTGGCTGAAATGCTGAACGGCAAGCCCTTGTTCCCAGGAAAGGATTATCACCATCAGTTGACTCTGATCCTGGACGTGCTGGGTACGCCTACCATGGAAGACTACTACGGTATCAAGTCCCGTCGTGCGAGGGAATACATTCGCAGCTTGCCATTCAAGAAGAAGATTCCATGGAAGGCCATGTTCCCAAAGACCTCTGACCTTGCTCTGGACTTGCTCGACAAACTCCTCGCATTCAATCCTGTCAAGCGAATCACCGTCGAAGAGGCGCTGAAGCACCCATATCTTGAGCCATACCACGACCCAGAGGATGAGCCAAACGCAGAGCCTATCCCGGAAGAATTCTTCGACTTTGACAAGAACAAGGACAATCTGTCCAAGGAGCAACTGAAGCAGCTCATCTACGAGGAGATCATGCGGTAATTGCAAAAGCAGGACTGCTCCCCGAAATGTATTATTCCCCCCCACAGATCACGTTTGCTCATTTGACTGACGGATAGCAGCATTCCTTCCGCTGTATCTCTCTCGATAGTCGATGATACAGCTCATTTGGTTGCCCCTCTCTCCTCCGCTTCCATCGACCCAGTTCATCCCAAACTCTCGCAAAGCTCACCTCCACGCGCCCGTGCCCCAAATCTCGAACTCAATCGCACCCACGACTTTGCATACCAAGAGCCACTACGGGCAGCACAAAACAACCAACAGGAAAGAGCAAGAACGCCGTGGTACACCACCATCTTCAAATGGATGGCATAGCGATAATCAGCTCAACCTTCTCTTTTTTCGGCGTAACTCCACGACAAGGATATTCACACAGGAGTCACATTTTGCATTTCAGGCGTTTTTTTTCCCTTTTCTATTTTCCTAGACCAGATTTGTCTCTGGTGGATATCATCAGATCAGCGCGGCGAATTGTGAGAGGAGGACCATATCACGGGGGCTATCGAATTGACAAGTCTTTCGAACTTCCATGTCATACTGGTTCTGCTAATCGTGCACCAGCGATTGTGAAATTGCCAAAGTTAGTGTATTAGATTACGACTTTTGCGATTGGCTCGTTCATCGACAGCGCTCTTCCCATTTTAAAAGGTCGCGCGCGCTCTCTTCATCGTCCTCGCTATGCATATGCGCTTATCATGCCCCATTCTTTCAAGCCTGCTCCCTTCGGAAGAAATAGACGTAAGCAAACTTCTTCATCTCCTCGACATCACCACCAAGCGCAACCTTCTCGTCGTTGAAGAGGACCCAGCCCTCTTGCTTGCGGATAAATGCGACGTAATGACTATACATCAGTTAGCAGATGTTCAGACCGGTAACAAGCTACCCCTTCAGAGAGGTATGGAGTGGACGGCTTGAAAACAAAACTCACCCAGCGTGGATGCTGCCACCCTTATGACACACAATACTCTGCAACATGAACTTGGCCGGCGCCGTATCCTTGACCTCCTTCTTCTCCGCCGCCGGCGCATCATTAGTACCCGCACCAGCCTCGTCCTCGCCAAAATCACCACTGGCGTCAGGATGGCTGAACAACCAATCGACAGCGCGTTCCATATCACCACCGGTTTCCTTGAGCGCCTGTCTCGCCACTGGCGCCGCGAAGCCCATGTTTCCTAGTGATTCGATCTTCTCGGGATCGGCGGCGGCGGAGGAGCCAGACGCAGGCGCAGAGCCACCGAGGTCCAGAGGCGCGTCGATGTCAGGATCCTCCATGTGCGAGAACAGCCACGTCATGGCCGCTTCGGCGTCCGCGTTGCCAGTCGCGTGCAGTGCTTTCTCGCAGCGCACGCGCGGGAAGCCCATTGCTTCGAGCATGGAGAGGGCGGCCTCGTTGGGCACGAACGCTGTGCTGGCCGCGCCTCCGACGTTGGCGTCTTCGGGAAGGAGCTCTTCGTGTGACTGTTGGCCGCCGCTGCGGTAGCGCTCAAAGTCGATGGTGCCGTTGTCGACGATCACAGGCACGTCTTGCTTCGTTGGCACCCAGCCTACGATCTCGAAGCGGCGCGCGTTAACGGCTAGGATGCTTGGGAAGGAGGCGAAGAGGGATTGCTTGGTGAAGAATTTGTGGCTGCAGGACGGGCAGGAGAGCTCTACTTCTTCGGGCGCGGTGAAGGTGTCGAGGCATTCTTGCAGTGTGACCGGTTCGAATTCTTCGCCGGCTTTCTTGTCATCGGGCGCCGGGGTCGTGTTCTCCATTGCTGTGTCTTTGTGGATGCGGCGAATGGGCACAGCTACGGAGATGTTCTCCATCTCGTCTTGTCGGTACTTTACTTTTTTGCAGCCCTGGCATTGGAGCTTTTGTTCCATGACGAATCTGAATGCCTCGACTGGATCGGAGATGTCTTTGTACTGTGATTTCGCTGATTGTTGAGATCGCGAGACGAGTTTGAGGAGATGCAAGAGGAATTCGAATGCATCTTGCTGTCTCATGGTTGAGAACTCCTCGTGACCCCTTCCTACCAGATGCTTGAGCATGGCAGGCGCAAGACCCTTCTGATGTGGCTGTTCCGTAGTCTCCACTGAAGCGTGAACGTTCGTATCTGGGTTCGAATACCTGCCAGAAAGGAGACCGTCGGCCATCTTCCTCAACTGTGTTTCCAGATCTTCGGCAGGCTTGTCGGTTTGCGGAAGCTCTTCCTTTGGTCGGTAGTATCGATCGGCGAACTCTGGCATGGCGAAAAGGCTCTGGACGATACTAGCCATATAGCAGCTGTTGCCAAGGTTCTTCAGTCCAGTCAGACCAGCTCCGAACATTGGCTTTAACTCCTTGCCGTCTTCGTTTGTCATGCTGAACTCCCATCTCAAATTCTGCTCAATTTGTTGTTCCGTCAAGCTTTTTTCGGTCTTCTGTCTTCCCGCCAGATCAATACCCCAGTGGGCCAGATGAGCGACCAGCTCCGGGTCGACCCTCTCCTCGTTACAGGCATAGCAGTAGATGTCTGCATTTCCGTCGGCAGTGAGTGAACCGAGCTTGACAGCCACAGGGTGGTTGGAAGTCTCGGTGTGTGCGAGACCATGTGAATTACCGCCGATACCGCCAAATTGCTGCCGACCACAACCCAGATTGCCACAGGTCAGACACAGCCACAAATTCTCCTTGAGATCGCAACTCGAACACTGACCGAGACCTTGTGCTTCGATTGTTCTCCCTTGCTCTTGCTCCAAGCACAAAGTGTGCTCGCATGGAACCATTTCCTGCTCCCATGCCTTGACCTCTTCTTGCTTGGCGAATGTGTTGGCCTTGAGTATGCCATCGACGACCTCGTTGAGGTTACCATGATTTGACCCCAGGCTCTCGTTGCCGCATTCGTAGCACTTTATGCTAGTGGTTGTGTCGTATCGATCCTCCTCCGTCTCTGCATTGATGGCCAGCTTTGATATCTTCTGTGGCGGTTCATCCCTCTGCTTGGTCTTTCGTGTTCGCTTGATGTTGACAGCTAGTGGGTGTGCGGCAGACTCTGCGTGTAAAGCGCCATGCGTACGGTCGCCGGCACATCCACCATTGAAGCATTGCAGACAGACATCAAGACCTGCCGGTGAGTCTATACTGTCGAAGCATCTTGTGCAGTCTTCGCGGTAAACTGACTGGCTTGGTCGTGGCGGTGAGAGCGAAGAGGGGATGTGTGGGCAAGAAGTCATGGCGGATAGAGTTCGACTGGAAGCAGTGCTTGAAATGAGTCTACGAGTGACGAGAGGTCAGGATCGAGGTCTATCAAGTCGTGTGTGAAGTGTTGATGGCGTGCAAGTTGGTGTTTGCAATTGGGGTAACGCGTGAGGTCATCGGGGAAGCAGAAAGCAGCTCCGATGTTCTTCAATTCTTCTCCTTGAGCATGAATAATCTAGAATATTCTGCTCGCATGAGGAATACCTCATCAGCTCGATTGTTTCAAACATCGATCGGAAACATGAGCTTGCAGTCTTTTGTGAGGCTCCGTCGTGGTCGGTGCTGGTCAGCTCAACACGCCGTCTTTCATTCCAATGGACGGTGCGCTCGCGATGCATTTCTCTATCAAGCAACGTTCAGATCTGAATCTAATCCCAAGGACGATAACTGGTTCTCGACATCTCCTCAGGATACTGGAGGTGGATGGATCGTTATCGAAAGCCGCGCGAAAGCCTATAGGATTGCGTGGACATGGCTGCACAACAACACCGCCTCACCTAAACTTTGGTTTACTATCTGGTGGTATTGGCTACGCGCGTTCACTGTCCGACATCTGTCAGTCAGGCGTTCAAGTCTGTTGTGTTCCATTCTACTGCTATCAGCGGTCAAGGTCGAAGAAAGAGCCGTATCTCTTGCATCGGTAAGCTCGTTCAGGCAAGCAAAAGTTCCCCTCGGACAATTGATGAGAGTTCGATGACAACTGCGCGAGTTCAGGAACGGTCTTTAGCGATGCGATTAGTTGCAATCGTGCATACATAGTCGATGGTGATCAATGCCCAACAATCTACAGCCACGAGACTCATCAGAAGCCGACATGAACGGCAGATACCGACCGCTCTATTAACTTAGGTTCCACTACAAGTCTTTTCGAGCGGCACAGCACTCGGCCACATGGCATTTGACTGATATGGGCAAGTCAACTTCCAAGCTGAAATGTTTCTCGGCTGGGGCCACCAACGCCTTCCGAGGCCCCTTACCGACTGCAGTACTATTTGCTCTCCAAGAAGCCTCGGTTGCGTGTCTACCAGCATCGAATGCGGCGGTGTCCACGTGTATGAGAAAGAGAAAGGACTAGAGCCATCATGTGCTGTATACAGTGACAATCTCAGCCGTGCTTGAGGAAGTACTTGGGGTTATCATGGTTCAGCTAGCGTAAAAGTCGGACAGGCTGGTCTGCTTAAAAAGCAATCAGCATGGTTTGGCCATCGCGCTCCCTGCTGTCAACCCTGCAAATATACAACGATATCAATACATTACGATATTATCAAGTATTTGCGGAACACGTGATAGACAGAAGAGAGCCTTCACGTGTAGATAGATAGGACCGTGACCCATCCCAGCTGTGCTCACGTTTACGACTAGGCAGATACAACGGTCGAGTTCTCTCTCTAACATCAGCTTAACGTCTGGTACTACTCGCGAAACCGTTCTGTTCAACCAAAAGTAGGAAGGGACTAGGCTCGTGGCCGATTTGATTGATCAGTGAGTCGCGCTCGTGATCGAGTCTGCCTGCTTGTACATGTATAATCAAGGTGTCGTATCAGTCGTCAAGTTGCAAGTCCAATTACGTGTACTTCAAAGACCGACGACGCTCTGCAGTATTCGAATCCTGTGAACGTCTCAAGGGACACGGCTATCTAATTCAGAGTTCAAGCTAAAGTGAGCTCCCGGAAGAGGGTCGCGGTTGAGTGGCAGGCAGTCGGGGCAGTCTGCATTTGACCTTCCCTCAATTCAGTACCGGTAGCGCTCCTACCGTACCGTACCTACTCCTTTTACGACACTGCAACACCACCATCTCGCTCTCTTGACACACGTCTCCGAACCATCTTACTTCACCTCATCCATCTCATTACCCGACATTCTTATCCAAGGTTCGACCTTGCAAGTATCATCCATCTATCAGTCGCTCGCTTTGATCGTCACGACATACAGAGTTCTGAATCAGTTCTCGACGCTGGCCCGCGCTTCACTGCAATCCTGCCGATCATTTCGTTGTTGAGCCCGGTCTAGCTACAGTAGGGCAATTGTTCTTGTCTACCTGTACGCTACCTACCTCTACCACAGTACGGAACACCCTTGAACACCACCGTACCTTTGTTGCTTGGAAAAGACGCGCTGCCTGCACCCAAGCTCGGAGTCCCCCAGTGTTGGTACATACACTTCTTTCTACCGATCGAGTACCTCGGGCTCAGTACTGCCGCTACAATAATACCACTCCAACCTCCCACCTCCGACCGACCTTTCTTTTCTTTCGATCGACTTCAACCAGTCAGTGTCTCCTTCAGAATATACCGCAGTCCATCTATCGGAGAACGAACGATTGAATTCGTGAGCCTTGCAACAACAAGATGGCGGGAAGAATGACAATGTACAAGCTGGTGGTGCTGGGCGACGGAGGTGTCGGAAAGACCGCCTTGACCATTCAGGTTTGTGCACAACCGAACCATTCCTGGCCAAATCTGACAACCTACAGCTTTGTTTAAACCACTTTGTCGAGACATACGACCCGACCATTGAAGACTCATATCGCAAACAAGTGCAAATAGACAACCAATCGTGTATGCTCGAAGTCTTGGATACGGCTGGTCAAGAAGACTATGTGTCACTACGCGACCAGTGGATTAGGGATGGAGAAGGCTTTGTTCTTGTCTACAGCATCTCCTCGAGAGCATCTTTCCAACAACTCAAAAGCTTCTACAACCAAATACGGCGAGTCAAGGACACTTCAGGAACGAGCGGTCCCGACATGCCCGCACCGGTAATGCTTGTCGGCAACAAGTGCGACAGAGTCACTGAAAGAGAAGTTTCCACACAAGAGGGCACCACACTAGCTCGTGAGCTGGGCTGCGAGTTCATCGAGGCATCTGCTAAGAATTGCGTCAACGTTGAAAAGGCATTCTACGATGTCGTCAGATCCCTACGTCGTCAGAGAATGTCCGCAGCCGATGGAGGAGCAGGCGGTAACACCAGGGAGTCGAGCAGGCGAAAGAACAACGCATCCTCAAGCCCATACGATTCCGTCACCAGGAACGGCCGCTCCAAGTCAAAAGGCCGGGGATCCAAATGTGTGATCCTTTGAGTTCGCACCGCATGCGAGGGAATACTTCCTTCGAGTGGGTGTTACAAGACACCTTGTTGCGAATGTCGTGTTTGGTCGTCCATGTTGACTAGCATAAGTCCTCACCCAGACTTTCAACTCGCGAATCGAGCACGACTACCGGTCCGCGTCGTCGAGCCTTCTACGATAGAGACTGTGCTATTAGGCACGCTCCAGCTATCACTGCCACGCTCCATGGCTTGTCATTCTCCTACGTCAGGCTATCCGATCGTCAGGTTGAATCCAATGCCGACCGAGGGCGGAACTAAAAGAATCTCTGCATTGACACTTTCAGGGTGGCGTCGGTGAAGAACCATGGTGAGCCCAACATCGGTTTACCATGTGATGCAAATGGATGCCGACATCTCAAATGTTCATGTATTAGCGAGGCGTTTGGGTGTTCCTCAAGTTAGACAGACTGTTTGGTCACAAAAATTAGGAGCCCGTTTGAAACGAATAAGTTACGCTTTTCAGTGCTGTGAGAGTCAGCCTGGCCGGTATTTCTTCTTGACGTAAATGCATACCTTAGCTTTGAGACCAAGACTTTCAGGACCGGTCGTAGTGAGCAGACTTGAGCATACGCTTCCTGATGTACTTCTGAAAACCGGCAGTAGATAGGTCTTCGTGTGCTTTTCGAAGAAGGCAGTACACATCGCGTTGACGAAATACAAAATGGAGCAGGAGGAGACAGCGTGGTGAAGCGTAACATGTCAGTCATGGGGCAAATCGACGAACGCTAGCATTGAGAGGTCTTATTTACGACCATTGCCCCGAAGGAACCCATGCCCGTGAATCTCGTGTAATCGATATCAATGTCTTTTTCTCCGACCCAGACCCATTCATGCAAAGCATACTCCATTCCCATCGCCTGATGACGAACCGTTCAAAATCTCAATGGGGTGAAGAACCACCTGTTCTTGCCGCTAACGTATCTCTCCTCGAGCGCCTTCTTGACGGTCTTCTTAGCGTCCTCCCTCTGCGAAACCTCCTTGAATGTGTCGTTGGTGACGACACCCTTGAGGCCCTCGAGCTCAAGAGTGTAGCGGGTTGGCATGATGTGGTTGTAGTTGACGACCTTGATGAAAGGCTTGACCTTGGAGCGCTTGTCCTGGCGCTTCTTGGACATGCGGCGGGTCACTTGTTGTGGGTAGCGCTCGATACCGGCGACGAGGGCGTGAGGGAATGGGTGGGACTTGGTGCCCTGGTCTTGCGGCATGATGATCACGACCTGTAGAAGTTCCAGTCAGATCTCGGTTCGTTCTGCGACTGTTGACATTGTCCTCGACGATATCCTTCCTTCTCGTCCCTGCACGTCCATCTCTTGAAAGAATTGATTCAGCGTACCTTCTTGCCTGCATATCTGCCCCTGCTGATGATAGCGACACGGCCGGTCTTGAGGACTGTAGGAGACCGTCAGTACTTGTTCTCAAGGTCGCATATATTCCCATGCTGCGCAAAATCGCAGCGATAGTAATTCGGCAAACGTACACTTCATGGCTGCGGTGTTAGTGGAATTGTCGTAGTTGTCGAAGTGCTTCCTTAGATCTGCTTCCTCGACTTTGCAGTTGCTCGGTCTGGAAATTTGCGTCGGAAGCAAAGTTGTTCCGCATCCGTGAAAGGCCGCACAGCCCGATGTAGTCAAGCGCGCACACGTGACCAGCCAAGACCTCCACTCCCACCCTCGACGACTTCTCACCGTCAAGCGGACTTTTCTGGTCAAGGTCAGCCAACTAACCATCAACAGCATCACCAACATCCGTCAAAATGTGAGTTATCATCAAGCGAAGCTCTTTTCAACTATCGACGAAACGATTCCCGACAATTCAGCATCACCGCCGCATCAGAGTCGCACTCGAGAGTGGCGGCAAATGCACACCTTCAAGAACACCATGACTGATTATATTCATCAACAGGGTCAACCTCGCACCCAGAAGCGCCTGGCGGCCTCCGTCGTCGGTTGCGGTAAGCGCAAGATCTGGCTCGACCCAAACGAAGTCAACGAAATCTCCAACGCAAACTCCCGCCAGACCATCCGCAAGCTCGTCGCTGATGGCCTCATCATCCGCAAGCCAGTCACCATGCACTCTCGTGCCTCCGCCCGTGACCTCAACGCTGCTCGCCGTATCGGTAGACACAGAGGTTTCGGTAAGAGAAAGGGTACCGCAGATGCTCGTATGCCAAGGTACGGATTACCCCACTTCGAGGACCACAGGAAGAGATAAGGACATGGTCGATGGATATGTCGCAAAAGTCATCAGAAAATGGTTGGAGAATACATGTTGGCATCGGATACTGACGGATTCTTACAGCCAGGTCCTCTGGATGCGCCGTCTCCGTGTCCTCCGTCGTCTATTGGTCAAGTACCGCGCCGCCGGCAAGATCGACAAGCACCTTTACCACGAGCTCTACCACCTGAGCAAGGGTAACACCTTCAAGCACAAGCGTGCCCTCGTTGAGCACGTACGTTGACACTCATTTCATGACATCATAATCGCCCATCTAATAACCACCGCAGATCCACAAGGCCAAGGCTGAGGCTGCTCGTGAGAGGGTTATCAAGGAGGAGATGGACGCCAAGCGTGCGAAGACCAAGGCCGCCCGCGAGAGGAGACAAGAGCGTGTCACCCAGAAGAGGTTGGCTCTTGCTGCGGACGACGAGGAGAAGAAGGACTAGATTGGT